>OLRC01000278.1_pt1 | contig 39658 bp, 34 predicted proteins | sample 1672081 | NCBI WGS metagenome assembly OLRC01 (sample SAMEA3136643, study PRJEB25190) | human gut metagenome | biome: human gut; feature: human-associated habitat; material: faeces | place: Austria | collected 2013
CCGCTTTTTCGCTGTTCTTTATTGTTTTTTGCAGTTTGCTGTGATATTCTGTAATTGCCGCATTTGCGGTACGAAGGCGCTGTGTCCCAAAACGCAGGCGGCTGTTCCTTACCGGCACCTAGGCGCGCCGGGCAAGGCGATTTTTTCTTTGGATCTTTCGCACCCCCGGTTTTGCCCAAGGGCAGAAAGGGGGGATGCACCATGACGTTTGAACAGGTCGTGCTTCTGCTCACGCTTCTTGGCGGATCGATCTACGTTACGTTTGAAATTACATGGACTGTTTCTCACAGTGATGATAAAAAGAAAAAATGACCGCCTCTTGTTCCCAACACGACCGGTCATTTTTCTTTTTGACTAGTATGGTAAGGAGCTAGCCGTTTGTGGGCCAGCGCCTTTGTATTTTCAGTATAGCTTATTTTCCAAAATTGTCAAGCCCATGCACTTTATCTGCGGCGCTTTCTTCTTTTAAGGCTCAGCGAGCCACCGCCCGCGGCAAGAGTGACCGCCGTTAATGCAGCGAGGATGAACAGCAGTGCACACAGCAGAAGCGCTGTGGCTTTGGTGTCGGTGCGGAAATCGGAGACGTACTCCCGGTGGGTCACAAGGTCTACCGTGCCCACTTCATCGCCGTCCAGATACACGGTGGCTGTACCCACCACACTGCCGCTCTTGACGGTGGCCGCAATGCTCTCCGGCAGGTCGAAGGAGTAGGTAACGATATCATCCGCGTGGCCGTAGCCGCTGACCGGCGCAGCGGCATACAGCGCCACCATCGGTTCGGTGCGGCACTTGGTCAGCGCCACGGTGGTGATCTCGGTCTGGGTGTCCACCAGCGGACGGTCCGCAAAGCTGGCAAAGGCCCAGTCGAACAGATCATCGCACTCGGCAAAGAGGTGGTCCGGCGTATCGCAGCCAAGGATCACCAGCCCGTAGGTGTGGCCGTCCTTTTCCGCAAAGGCCACGATGCAGCGGCCTGCCAGCGTGGTAAAGCCGCCCTTGACCCACCGGACATACTCCCGGTAGTTGGCGCTCTCGCTGTTCATCAGGCTGTTGGAGCTGCTGATGGTGTGCTCAGCCTTGCGGAGATTCGTGGCCGGCAGCACATAGCTGGCGGTGCCCGCCACCTGTGCAAAGGTCTGGTTTGCCGCACAGGCGGCGGCGATCTTTGCCAGATCCTGCGCAGTGGACACGTTGCCGTAGTCAAACAGGCCGTGGGCACAGGTAAAGTTCGTGCCGGTGCAGCCCAGCTCCTGGGCACGGGCGTTCATCTGCTTGACGAAATCCAGCACGCTGCCGCCCACATCGTAGGCAATGACGCTGGCGGCGTCGTTGGCGCTGACGATGAGCATGGCGTTCAGCAGGTCGATGCGGCGCACCGTCTCGCCGATGCGCAGGCCCATAGTGGTGCCGTTGGCGTTCTGGATATCCCGGAACTCCTGGGTCAGCGCGGTAGGCACGGTCACTTCACCGTTCAGATCCTTGCCGCTTTCCAGCAGCAGCAGGGCCGTCATAAGCTTGGTCAGGCTGGCAACATACTGCTGCTGGTCAGCATTCTGGTTCAGGATGGTCTTGCCGGTGTCGGCGTTGAACAGGTACACCGCCTCGGTCTCGCTGGCGGTCTGGATGGGCATGGGATATACCGCAAGGCCCGGCAGTGCAGCGGCAGCGGCCAGTGCCAGCGTGAGCACCAGCGCCGTCATGCGGCGGAAGATGGTGTTTTTGAACATGAGCGTGCCCCCTTGTATCTGCTTGCCGACGCACGGCAAAAATTTTTGTTTTGAAACAGCTCCTACTTGCCGGAAAGGCTCTGGCTTGCTATACTACTTTAAAGAATACCATAAACCAGCCAAAAGAGAAAGAGAGAAAGGCGGTTTTTAACAATGTTTCTGTCCTTTTGTGGAAAAGTTCCCCGCAACGAGGGGGCTGCGTTCGTTGCGCCCAACGCCACCGTGCAAGGCGATGTGATCCTGAAAGCCGGTTCCACGGTGTGGTACGGGGCCGTGCTGCGCGGCGACGACGGCACTTTGACCATTGGCGAAAACTCCAACGTGCAGGATAACGCCGTGCTGCACTGTGATGTGGGCGGTGCTGTAACGCTGGGCAAAAGCGTCACCGTGGGCCACAGTGCCCTTGTGCACGGGTGCACGGTAGGGGATGGCAGTCTCATCGGAATGCACGCCACCCTGCTCAACCATTGTGTCGTGGGCAAAAACTGCATCATCGGCGCGGGTGCGCTGGTGCCGGAGGGCATGGTCATCCCGGACGGCTCGGTAGCCGTGGGCGTGCCCGCAAGGGTCATCAAGCAGGTGAGCCCCGCACAGGTCGAGGCCAACCTGCACAACGCCGCCCACTATGTGGAGCATGGCAAGCTTCACGCCGCCGAGCTTGCCAAGGGCTGACCCTGTGCCGATTTTACAGTTTTTTGCCACATTTTTTCGTCTTTCCGCCAAAAAGTCGACATTTTAATTGACACCTGCGGTCTTGTCTGCTATAGTGAAATTGGCAGTTTATGTCATTCTGGAATACCAGAATTTTTGTACACCGCGCTGTTTGGTTTTTTTCATTGGGGGAATTTTGTAAAAAGTTCATTGTGGGATGTTTTTTCACAAAAATGTAATGACTTTTCACTTAAAATCGGGTATACTATACCTTGCGGGGAGGCGGGGCCGCAACCGTCTTTCCGCACATGATTCCTCCTCACACCAAAGCAATACCCCAAACAGAAACTCCCTCCGGTGTACCGCAAGCGCCGGAGGGAGTTTCTGTTTGCATCAGCTTTTGTATTTTATGATTTCCTGCAATCAAAGGAGAGATTTTTATGTCTGAACTGATCACCCGCCGTACTTTTTTAAAGGCCACTGGTGCCGCCGCACTGGTCGCTGCCGCCGGCAGTATGCTGGTTGGCTGCGGAGATGGAGCGTATGCTTCCACTCCCGAAAATCTGGTTGCTCCTCCCATCGATAATAGCGATTTCGCTAATTTTGGCTCTTTTACCGCAGATATCGGCCCTTTGAGCGGGCAGTGGACTTCCAGCTCCATCTATGAATTTGATACCCGCCACAACTATTTCTACACCGGCTTCAAACTGGATAATGACAGCGGCACCAGTGCTGTCACTGTCAACATCAGCAACTTTGCTTTCAGCCATACCGCTGGCGGCACTGGTAAGGTATGTGGTCTTGGATACAAAGGTCTGAACAGCAGCAAAACCGCCTATGTATTCAACCAGTCTCTTGCTGTTCCTGCAGGCCGGTCCAAAACCGTTATTCTTTTCATCGACATCGGCCCCGTCACTACCTCTTCTTTCGATAAATTCTATAGAGGAACCATAACCATCACGCTGAGTAAACTTAATAATCAAACGGCCACCTTTACTTTTAACGGCCTGATCAGCGACCCTTCCTCTACCGTTTCCTGACAGCAAAACTCCCCTGAAATGCCGTAAAAAGCCTTTCGGGGGAGTTTTTGTTTACAGCGCGCGGAACTTTGCCGCAAACACGCTGAGCACGATTTTAGGGTTCACCTGCGCGCCAAGGCGCTGGATGGCGGCTTCGGCCAGACGCAGGGCACGCTGGGCGGCAATGCCCTGCACCGGTGCGTGGGGGCTTTGCCGCAGGCCCGCTGCCGCCACCGCGCGGAAGTCCGTCAGCAGGGCGGCGGCACCGGCCTTGTCCTTTTCGTAGGCGGCCAGCAGGCAGGCTGCGGCATAGCTGTCACGGTCGGCAGCGGCCTTTGCCAGCTGCAGGGCCTTTTCCACCTGCGCGGTGCGGGCTTCGTCCTGTGCGGCGGCAAGCACCGTGCCAATGTGCCCGTCGAACAGTTCGCTGTACAGCGCGGCCGTCTTTTTGTCCACCCCCTGTGCGGCGCAGTAGCGGGCGCACTGCTCCGGCGAGACAGGAGCCACTGCAAAGCTGACGCAGCGGCTGCGGATGGTGGGCAGCACGCCTGCCAGCGAATCCGCCGTAAGCAGGAACAGCACCCCCTCCGGCGGCTCTTCCATCACCTTCAGCAAGGCATTGGCAGATTCCTCGTTCATCTTTTCCACATGGTAGAGCAGCACGGCACGGCCCTCGGCCGAAAGGCTGGTGTTGAAGATCTCGCTGCGCATAGCCTTGACCTGACTGACCAGATATTTTCCGCCTGCGCCCATACCGGCAACGCTGATCGCTTCACGCACGATGCCGGTCTCCACATGGCCGCTGTCGCGGTCGCCAGGCTTACCCACAGCACGGCAGCATTCGCCCCGCAGAAGGGCCTCAGCGGGCGCTCCGCCTGCAGGGTAAAGATAATCTGCCGCAATGCAGCGGGCCGCAAAACCGGCTCCAAGGCCCTCTTCTCCCACCAGCAGCACGCTGTGGGTCAGGCGGCGGGCTGCCAGCATCAGCTGCACGCTGCTTTTCAGTTCTGCATTGCCCTCCATGCGGTCCAGCATCATGGTGTTTCTCCTTACCTTCTGTTTCTCCGCTTCCACTGCTCACGGCGTACCCACGCGCGGACGGAACGATAGGCCATCGGGCCAAAGAACAGCCACACGTTCGCCATGCTGAGCAGCAGGCTCAGCTTTTGCGGCAGCGGCGCGCCCAGAAAGCTGAGCACCCACAGTGCTGCCGCAAAAAAGCCAAAGTATTTCACCCGGATGGGGATGACAAAGAACAGCAGCACCTGTACCTCCGGGTACAGCATGGCAAAGGCCAGCAGCAGCGAAAGGGACAGGCAGTAGGTGCTGCCGGTCACGCCGGTGAGCAGGCAGGCCAGCACAGTGCCCAGCATCCCGGAGAGCAGATACACCGTATAGCGGAAATCGCCCCACTCCCGTTCCAGCGCCATGCCGATGAACCATGTGAAATAGATGCCCAGCACCGCGCTGAGGATGCTGCCGCCGTAAGAGGGGATGAACGCAAAGGTGATGATGCGCCAGATCTGGCCGCGCAGCAGAAAATAGCGGCTGAGTGCCAGCCAGACACTGACGGTCTGGTTGACAAACAGCTCGATGGCCAGCACAAGGATCTGCCCGCCCACCAGAATGTTGGTCAGATTCGGGATGCCGAAGCGGCCGTATTTGCGCTCCAGCTGGTTGAGCCAATTGTTCATATAGGGTGCCTCCAACGCATTGTATTCCGATATCGGTGAGTTTTGCCGCATTTTTCTGCTGTTATTGTACCATGATTGGCCGGGGCATTCAAGGCAATGCCACAGTGTGGAAAACTGCCGCATCTTCCGCCCAAAAATACAGCTGTCAAGCGGATCTTGCGGCACAAAAGCACAACCGAAAAGTGTATGGAGTTTCCTGTCTGGAATGAACTTTTCACTTTTTCCACCGGGTTTTCCACCGTTTTTGTGAAGAAAAGGGCGAGTTTTCCATGAGGTTTTCCACTTTTTCCACCGGGTTTTCCACAACAAAAGGGCATCAGCCCTATACACACCGTAATTCAGGCCGCAGCTTTCTGGTAAGTTTTGGGCAAAAATGCGGGCATTCTGCCTTTTATAAAAAAGAAAGTCGAAGGATTTTCTTTGCATTCTACAAACCGTTCCTGAGCGGCGATTTATTTTTCTCCAATCTGGAATGAACCGGTCACAAGTTTTCAACACCGGGCCGCTGCCGTTTTTCCGTGTGGAAAAGGCGGGGAAATATGCAGTTTTCCACACTGTTTTTATCCCGGCTGAACCCTCTCAGTCGCCTGCGGCGACAGCTCCCCCGAAGGGGGAGCTTTTTTGCGATAACCGAAACGTATCGGATGAATGCTAAAAGCTTCCGGCAGTGCTATAAGCTCCCCCTTCGGGGGAGCTGTCTGCGACCAACGGGAGCAGGCTGAGAGGGTTAGGACGCTTCCGGCTCCGCCAGAGGCTCCCTCTTTGAGGGAGCTGGCAAAACCGTCAGGTTTTGACTGAGGGAGTTGGCATCGCGCAGCGACGACTGAGAGGGTTCGTCCTATAAAAATGCCGGGCAGTCCGCAGACTGTCCGGCATTGCTTTATTATTTACATCATATTGTGGAACACCAGCTGTGCGATCTGGAAATACAGGATCAGGCTGCAGGCATCCACGATGGTGGTGATGAAGGGGGTAGCCATGATGGCCGGGTCGGCACCCAGCTTCTTGGCTGCCAGTGGCAGCATACCGCCCACCAGCTTTGCCAGAATGACGCTGAAGAACAGCGAAACGCTGACCACGATGGCATAGCCCATCACGTTAGCGTACTGGCCGGGGAACAGGAAGGTGTACATCAGGTAGATGCGCAGGCCGTTCACGATGCCCAGCACCGCGCCCACGATGGCCGACACCCGCAGCTCCTTGCCCAGCACCCGCACAAAGTCGGCGGGCTCCACCTCGCCCAGAGCCAGACCGCGCACCATCAGGGTGCTGATCTGATTGCCGCAGTTGCCGGCGGTATCCATCAGCATGGGCATGAAGGAGACCAGCAGCGGCAGGCTGACAAAGGCCTCTTCATAGTGGGTGGTGACCATGCCGGTAAAGGTGGCGGACAGCATCAGGATCAACAGCCATGGAATGCGCTGCTTTGCGTGGGTCCAGACGCTGGTGCCGAAGTAGGTGGTGGCATCGTCGTCCGGCAGAATAGCAGCCATCTTCTGCATATCCTCGGTGCTCTCGTCGGTCAGAACGTCGATTGCATCGTCGATGGTGATGATACCCACGAACATGCCCTCGTTGTCCAGAACAGGCATGGCGGTAAAGTCGTAGCGCTGCATCTCACGGGCCACGTACTCCTGATCGTCGGTCACTTTCACAGTGACCACGTTATCATCCATGATCTCGGTGATGGGAGTATGCGGCTCTGACAGCAGCAGGCTTCGGGCAGAAACAACGCCCTTCAGGCGGTTGCGCTCCACCACGTAGCAGGTGTACACGGTCTCTGCGTTTTCGCCCTGCTTGCGGATGGCTTCAAAAGCCTGCGCCACGGTCATATCCTCGCGCAGACGGACATATTCGGGGGTCATCAGGCTGCCGGCAGAGCTTTCGGGGTAGTTCAGCAGCTTGTTCAGGCTCTCACGGGTCTGCTTGGAGGATTTTTCCAGCACCCGCTTCACCACGCCTGCCGGCATATCCTCCAGCAGGTCGGCGGCATCGTCCAGACTCATCTCTTCAATGGCGCCCACCAGCTCCACATCTGAGAAGGCGTTCACCAGATCGTCGCGGGCTTCGTCGGACATATAGGCAAAGGCCTCGGTGGCCACTTCCTTTTTGAGCAGGCGGAACACCACAAGGCGGTTGTTTTCGTCCAGCTCTTCCAGCAGCTCGGCAAGGTCGGCGGGCTGCTCTTCCTCGGTGACTTCGCGCAGCTTGACGTACTGCTTCTTGATCAGCAGCTTGAGCAGGCGGCTCTTGGTGAGCATCTCAGGGTTGGCCTTGACCTCTTCGTCGTTGGCTTCCTCTTTTTCGGCCTCGCGCATGTCCTGCTTGAGGTCTTCAGTAGCTTCCTCGTTCAGATCTTCAGCCAGCTTCTGGCGGACCTCGGCGGGGATATCAGCAGGCAGCGCCTGTTCCGCAGCATCAGCCGTCAGCTTCTTTTCTTCCATATCCATTGGGCGTACCTCCTCAGTTTTTACGGAACAGGAGCAGCTCCTGTATCCGGAGGACGCAGCAGATCGGGAAACAAAAAACGCGCCGCCTTGCCTGCCGGAATGCCGCAAACGCCGCATTCTGCGCACACAAAGCCGCGCCTTCCTCTGCTCTGTTTTGCGGAAAGATGCACCGTTGAAGCGGTGCTTTTCCGCAAGGCTCAGCGAAGAAGGCGAACGGTTGGGGAAAACGCAGTTGTTTTTGTTTTCTGATCCACCGCGCCGGTGGTTCTACTTCGACTATGATCCGGGTCCATTTTCCTGCGTTCACCTCCAAGTTTTCATATTCATTTTTATTATAGCGCCGCAAAAAAACGGGGTCAACCCTAAACCACCGATTTACCAGAATTTTGCAAAACAAAACACCCTCTTCCGTGTTGCGGCACACGAAAAAGGGTGTTTTGCTTGGATATTGCCTTGGTGTGAGGAGGAATCATGTTACTTGGGTAAGCGGTTGCGGCCCCGCTTCCCATGGCAAAAGTATAACAGCTTTCACAATTGAATTCGTTAAGAAGCTATGAAGAAACTGTAAAAAGGGAATGGTATCTTTTGGAAGATTTTGTGATAACATTTTTTGATTGACCTTCGTTTTTTCACATGCTAAAATGGAACTGTAAAAGCGGCTGTTGTGATGCCAGATCACAGCAGCCGCTTCTCTTTTACACAAAAAATACGCCCCGGTCACCTTGCGGTGAACGGGGCGCTAAAACGAAGTTCGTTTTTTACTGCGGCAAGATCCCTGCAAAGCAGGTCTTATGCAGCAGGCGGAGCAAGGTATCTGCAAGCAGACCTTATGCTCCTGACACACGCGGGGTGTGCTTTCAAGGACCCTCGCGGGCGCTTTGGTATCTCATATCCCGCTGCGGTGCTCCGCACGGAACAAAGCACCGCCCGGGAAGTGAAATCAGATAGAACTCGTATGGCGAATGCTGTACTTCAGCACATCACCTGCATGGATGGATGCGTTTCTCCGCTTCGTACCGCTGCATTGCGCAGTAACCGCCGGTACGGGGCAGCCGCCCTCTTGCATTGTGGGGCTAAGGTGCCGCAAATATCTGCATCCAAAGCGCAGAAGAATGCTTACTTGTACAGGTCGACCAGCTTGGTCAGGTGCTCGTAACGAGCATCGGCGGCAGCCTGGTTCTTCTCGAACAGGGCCTTGGCGCGATCCGGGAAGGCGCGAGCCAGACGGCTGTAACGAGTCTCGTTGGCCAGGAAGTCCTGATACTTGGACATATCGCCAGCCTTGGAGGTCAGGGTGAAGGGGTTCTTGCCCTCTGCCTTGGCAGCGGGGTTGAAGCTGAACAGGTTCCAGTAACCGGCAGCAACAGCCTTCTTCATCTCGTTCTGGCAGTTGGTCATGCCGCCCTTGACACCGTGCAGCTCGCAGGGAGCGTAGCCGATGATGAGGGAGGGGCCGGGATAAGCCTCAGCCTCGGCGATGACCTTGACAGCCTGGGCCATGTTGGCACCCAGAGCGATCTGGGCAACATAGATATAGCCGTAGGTCATGCAGATCTCAGCCAGAGACTTCTTGCTGATCTCCTTACCGGCAGCAGCGAACTGGCAGACCTCGCCGATGTTGGAGGCCTTGGAAGCCTGTCCGCCGGTGTTGGAGTACATCTCGGTGTCGAAGACCATGACGTTGACATCGTGGCCGGAAGCCAGGACGTGATCCAGACCGCCGTAACCGATATCGTATGCCCAGCCGTCGCCGCCGAAGATCCAGAAGCTCTTCTTGGCCAGGTACTGCTTATCCTTCAGGATCTCAGCAGCCTCGGCACTGCCGTCGGCCTCGAGAGCAGCGACCAGAGCCTTGGCGGGAGCGTCGTTGGCCTTGGTGTTGTTCTTGGTCTCCAGGAACTTCTCAATGGCAGCATCCAGGTCAGCGGACTTGCCCTTCAGAGCCTCGACCTTGGTGATCAGGTTCTCACGGACAGTCTCGTAACCGATCTGCATGCCCAGGCCGTGCTCGGCGTTGTCCTCGAACAGGGAGTTGATCCAAGCGGGGCCGTGGCCGGAAGCCTTGTTGGTGGTGTACGGGCTGATAGAAGCGGTACCGCCCCAAATGGAGGAGCAGCCGGTAGCGTTGGAGATGAACATCTTCTCGCCGAACAGCTGAGTGATCAGGCGGGCGTAAGAAGTCTCGGCGCAGCCTGCGCAGGAACCGGAGAACTCAAGCAGCGGCTGGTTGAACTGAGAACCCTTGACAGAGACCTCGGAAACAACGCCGGGGATGTTGTCCTTCTTGCGGATGTTCTCGACGCAGTAGTCGAAAGCAGCCTGCTGGTCGGCCTGGCTCTCCTGCGGCTTCATTTCGATAGCAGCAGTCGGGCAGACGGTGACGCACTCGCCGCAGCCCATGCAGTCCAGAGGAGACACAGCCATGGTGAACTTGTACTCGCTTGCCTTGGGCTTGGTGTCGGCCAGCTTGGTGCTCTCGGGAGCAGCGGCGGCCTCATCAGCGGTCAGGCAGAACGGACGGATGGTGGCGTGAGAGCAGACGAAGGCACACTGGTTGCACTGGATGCACTTCTCAGCGTTCCACTCGGGAACCATGACAGCGGTGCCGCGCTTCTCGTAAGCGGAAGCACCCTGCTCCCACTCGCCGTTGACGTTGCCCTCGAAGGCGGAAACAGGCAGGCTGTCGCCGTCCATACGAGCGATGGGCTCCATAACGTCACGGATCTGCTTGACCAGAGCCTCGGGTCCCTTCAGGGCCTTCGGAGCCGGGTCAGCAGCGGGGTTGGACCAGGAAGCGGGGACCTCGACCTTATGGACAGCGTCCAGGCCGGCGTCGATAGCCTTCCAGTTCATCTGGACAACAGCGTCGCCCTTCTTGCCGTAGCTCTTCTTGGCAGCGGCCTTCATGAACTCAACAGCTTCGTCGATGGGCATAACGTCAGCCAGCTTGAAGAAAGCGGACTGCAGGATGGTGTTGGTGCGCTTGCCCATGCCGATCTCGATAGCCTTATCGATAGCGTTGATGGTGTACAGCTGAATGTTGTTGTCGGCAATGTACTTCTTGTCGGCAGCGTTCAGGTGCTCATCCAGCTCGGCATCGGTCCACTGGCAGTTGATCATGAAGACACCGCCCGGCTTGACGTCCTGGACCATCTTCATGCCCATGTGGATGTAAGCGGGGTTGTGGCAGGCAACGAAGTCGGCCTGGTTGATGTAGTAGGGGCTGCGGATGGGCTTGTCGCCGAAACGCAGGTGGCTGATGGTGACACCGCCGGTCTTCTTGGAGTCATACTGGAAGTAAGCCTGAATGTACTTGTCAGTATGGTCGCCGATGATCTTGGTGGAGTTCTTGTTGGCGCCGACGGTACCGTCACCGCCCAGGCCCCAGAACTTGCACTCCTTGGTGCCGGGGGCGGAGGTGATGGGAGCGGGCTTGACCTCAGGCAGGCTGAGGTTGGTCACGTCGTCGGTGATGCCGATGGTGAAGCGGGGCTTCGGGGCATCCTTCTCCAGCTCGGTGTAGATAGCAAAGACGCTGGACGGCGGGGTGTCCTTGGAACCCAGGCCGTAGCGGCCGCCGGTCAGGACGACGTCGTTCATGCCGGCCTCACGCAGGGTGGTGGCGACATCCAGGTACAGGGGCTCGCCCAGGGAGCCGGGCTCCTTGGTGCGGTCCAGAACGGCGATCTTCTTGACGGTCTTGGGCAGGACCTTCAGCAGAGCGGAAGAGACCCAGGGACGATACAGGCGGACCAGGACCAGGCCGACCTTCTCGCCCTTGGCGGTCAGGTAGTCAACAACTTCCTCTGCAACGTCGCAGATGGAGCCCATAGCGATGATGACGCGGTCAGCGTCCTCGGCGCCGTAGTAGTTGAACAGGTCGTAGTTGGTGCCCAGCTTCTCGTTGATCTTGGCCATGTACTTCTCAACAACGGCAGGCAGAGCCTCGTAAGCGGGGTTGCAGGCCTCACGATGCTGGAAGAAGACGTCGCCGTTCTCGTGAGAACCGCGCATCTTGGGGTGCTCGGGGTTCAGGGCCTTGGCACGGAACGCCTCGACAGCCTCCATGTTGCACATTTCCTTCAGGTCCTCGTAGTCCCACTTCTCGATCTTCTGGATCTCGTGAGAGGTACGGAAACCATCGAAGAAGTTCACGAAGGGAACGTGACCCTCGATAGCGGACAGGTGAGCAACAGGGGACAGGTCCATGACCTCCTGGGGGTTGCTCTCGGCCAGCATGGCAAAGCCGGTCTGACGAACAGCCATAACGTCGCTGTGGTCACCGAAGATGTTCAGGGACTGGGTAGCAACGGTACGGGCAGAAACGTCGAAGACGCAGGGCAGCTGCTCAGCGGCGATCTTGTACATGTTGGGGATCATCAGCAAAAGACCCTGGGAAGCGGTAAAGGTGGTGGTGATAGCACCGGTACCGAGAGAACCGTGGACAGCGCCTGCGGCGCCGGCCTCGGACTCCATCTCGACGACCTTGACCTGGTTGCCAAAGATGTTCTTCAGGCCTGCAGCACTCCACTGGTCAACGGTGTCGGCCATGGGGCTGGAGGGGGTGATGGGGTAGATGGCAGCCACATCGGTGAACGCATAAGCTACGTGCGCCGCGGCGGTATTGCCGTCCATAGACTGTTTAGCTCTGGGCATTTTCTTTCCTCCGTTTTTATTAGAGTTTTGCATTATAGAGCTGTGCGGTTGTCAGGGCCGCACAAATCCAGCGCTGCCTGGCACGTGCCCCAATGTTGCTCCGGGCATAGTTCCAGATAAACGCTTTTGCATAGCTTTATTGTACCAAAAACCCCCTTTTTCGTAAAGGGGTTTTGTTCAGAAAGTTGCACAGATTTTTAGAGTCGTTGTGTGCATTTTGACCATAGTGACGAACCAGGCGGATTTTAGGGTGTTTTGCAGTACGATTTATGGGATATCGTTCCATATTGCGGAATTTTTCAGGAAATTTCCGTCACGGTCAGCACATCCCCCGCCACGGTAAATTTTACGTTATTGCCCCCAAAATCCAGCGCGTACACCCGCTCCGGGTCGTGCTGGTAGGCAGGGCGGGGGTCGTTCTTCAGCACGCCCAGCAGGGCGGTGCGCTTTTCCTCCGGCACTTTGCACAAAAGGGTATCGGGGCATTCCACTTGCAGGGCATACTCTTTCGTCGTGTCGGTAAAGCCGCCGCGGGCGTCGGGGTGGGCGTCCACGTAGGGCAGGTAGGGTTTGATGTCGAAAATCGGCGTGCCGTCCAAAAGGTCCGCGCCGCGCACGATCAGCTCGCCGTTCTTGACACCCGCCAGCTCAACGCAGGACAGGCCCAGGGCGTTGGGGCGGTAGGGGCTGCGTGTGGCGAACACGCCCCGCCGCTCGTTGCCGCCCAGGCGCGGCGGGCGCACGGTGGGCCGCCAGCTTTTGCCCGCAGCGTACTCGGCCGCCACGGTGGAAAACTGCCAGATGAGCCAAAGCCGGTCGTAGCCCTCGATGCCCACAAGGGCGTTGGGGTCGCGGTATTCCGGCTCGAACACGATGCGGGCCGTCAGTTCCGGCACCAGTCCGCTCTGCCGTGGTATGCCGAATTTATCGGCAAAATCCGTGTGGATGGTTGCGATGGGATGAATTGTGTAGTCCATGGTAACATTTGCCCCCTTTTTGCGTTTATTATATAGGAAAGAGAGAAAAAAGGGAAGTAGGGCGGCCAGTCCTCTGGCCGCCGCGGGGCATTGCGGCGGCCGCAATATGCCCGGCCCCTACATATGCTTCGCAAACTTTTTACAACTCCCCATCTTCCACTTTTCGTCGAAATATGGTACAATCTGTTGTATACTGCTATAAGGAGGTGTGCGCTTGGCACCTATCATCCATACAGAGAAACTGCGCAAGGTCTATGCCGTCGGCAAAGAGCGCGTTGTAGCGCTGAATAACGTCGACTTATCAATAGAAAAAGGCGAGTTCTGCTGTATCGTCGGCCAATCCGGCAGCGGCAAATCCACGCTGCTGAACCAGCTGGCCGGGCTGGAAAAGCCAACATCCGGCAAGGTCTACATAGGCAAACACGAGATCAGCAAAATGACCGAGAACGAGCTGGCCGCGTTCCGCCAGCAGCATTTGGGGTTCATCTTCCAGAGCTACAACCTGCTGCCCACGATGACGGCGGCGGAGAATGTGGCCCTGCCGCTGATGTTCAAGGGCGTGGACAAAAAGACCCGCCTGACCAAGGCCCGCAGGGAGCTGAAGGCCATGGGGCTTTTGGGCCGCGCCAACCATCTGCCCACTGAAATGAGCGGCGGCCAGCAGCAGCGTGTCGGCATTGCCCGCGCGTTCGTCAGCAGCCCCAAGGTCATTTTTGCCGACGAACCCACCGGCAACCTGGATTCCCGCACGAGCAAGCAGGTGTTGTACCGGATGCTGGAAATGTCCAAAACCAGCCATGTAACGTTTGTTATGGTCACGCATGAGCCGGAACTGGCCGAATGTGCCGACCGCATTGTGACGATTTTGGACGGCAAGATCTGTTCCAATGTCGTGCAGGACGAGGAAACAAAGAAGAAAAACCGCGACGCGCTTTTCGCCGATCTGAATGGGGATCTGGATATTGGAGGAGAAGCGGCGAAGGAACAAAAATAAGCCTTCCCCCTGGGGGGAAGGTGCCCGAAGGGCGGATGAGGGGCGCGTGCCCCACAGCCGACCCAAAAGGGGGCAATGACCGCAAGGCCGCCCCTCATCAGCCGCCTGCGGGCGGCAGCTTCCCCCAAGGGGGAAGCCTAAGAAAAAACGGAGGTTCAAACTTACATGAAACGCCTATTCTCCCTGCTTACCGCTTTTGTACTGGCGGCGGCTTTGTGCGCGCCGGTGCTGGCAGACGATACAACGAACGCTACACCTGACCCGACCCCCACGCCGACGGCAACCATCGATGCGACCAACTCGGACGGTGTCTATGTCTCCGCCTACACCGTCACCGATACGGCAGGCAATGAAATTTCGACCATTGAGGTCGGCGACCGCATCAACATCGTGTTAAAGGTCGTGGACCACGCTTCGGCCCGCTACTGCGTCAAGCCGGAGGAAATCTCCACCCGCATCAACTCGGCGGTGTTCACCTACACCGGCATCGGCGAGATCGGCCAGCTGTTTGACAACAACGACGACCCCAACGCCACCCGCCTGCAAAATGTCCGCAACGGCTCGGCCAGCCCCGAGGAAATCACCGCGAACGCGCAGTATCATTATTACAGCTACGTCATTTTGTTCCGCGACGTCATCTACAACGGCGGCGGAAATACCCTGCCCATCAACCTTTCCTATCTCGATACCTCGAAGCCGCTGCAGCAGTTCAGCGTGACGCTGGGCCAGTGCGTGGACAAGGACCAGACCACCTCGCCCAATTTGCTGGTGCGCACATCCAGCTATGGCGACCAGGTCACGGCGGGCACCGAGTTCCCGCTGTCCCTGGGCATCTACGCCACCGACGGCAGCGAGGATCTGAGCGACGTTATCGTCTCGCTGACCCTGCCCGAGAATATCTCGCTGAGCAGCGGCAGCCTGTCCCTGTATGTGGGCGATATCTCCCCCAAGCAGATGCGGGATATCACTTTCCAGGTCGTGCCGTCGGCGGGCTTTACCGGCACGGTGGCCGATATTACCGTCAACATGAGCGGCACCGGCGTTATCACCGGCAAGGCTGTGACCGGCACAACGACCATCTCCGTGCCCATCAGCCAGCCCAACCGCTTTGAGGTCGGCCAGCTGGAACTGTCCAGCGACACGATCTATGTCGGTGACACCGGCAGCGTCACCCTTTCTTACGTCAACAAGGGCAAAAACCCTGTCTCCAACTTGGAGGCCCGCCTGACCGGCACCAATCTGGGCGCGGGCAGCTACCAGTACCTCGGCAACCTGAACGCCGGCACCGAGGGCAGCGTGGATTTTGACATTGCCCCCGACGCCGCGGGCACCGTGTCCGGCGTTATCACGCTGAACTATGAGGATGCCTCCGGCAACCCGCAGACCGTCTCCAAGGACTTTTCCGTCAGCGCCGAGGAGATGAGCATGGACGACTTCTACGACCCCTCGATGGATGGCGACGTCCAGCCCGAGCAGACCGGCATGCCGGTGTGGGCGTGGGTGCTCATCGGCGTATGCGGTGCGGTAGTCGTTGTGGTGATTATCGTGGTTGTGGTCCGCAAGCGCAAGAAGGCCAAGGCGCTGGCCGCACTGGAAGCAGAGGACAGCGATGAAGATATCTGATGAGATCAGCCTGTCGGCGCGGAACCTGCTGCGCCGCAAGGGCCGCACTGCCCTGACGTTGGTGGGCGTCGTCATCGGCACCTGTATGGTCGTGCTGATGATCTCGCTGGGCATTGCCCAGACCAAAACCAACGAGGAAATGCTGCAGAGCTGGGGCGACCTGACCCAGGTGCAGATCTACGGCTATGGCACGATGATGGGCAGCGACGGCAAGCCGCTGTATCTGGATGATGCCGCGATCGCCAACATCAAGCAGATCCCCCATGTGGCGGCGGCCACGCCCTACGCCCAGGCCTACAACCTGGAAGGTGAAATTACAGCCGGGCGCAATGGCCGCTACACGTCCGATATTTACAATCTGATCGGCATTGACCCCACGGCCTTGGAGCCGATGGGCTTTGCCCTGCAAAGCGGCAGCTGGCCGACCAACACCCCCGCCAGCGAGAAGGCCACCAAGCTGCAGGTGCTGGTGGGCAGTTCCACCGGGTACAACTTTCAGGATTCCCGCAAGAGCTACAACAGCCCCAAGCGCTACCGTTACGAGGGCCAGACCGACGCCAACGGTAAAGAACTGCCGCCCTTTGTGGACATCGACAAGGACAAGATGACCTTGACCATCAAGACTGGCGAAGGCTCCACCGAAAAGAGCCGCAGCTGGGAATTGGAGATTGTGGGCGTTCTGGAGCCGGACGGTGCCAAGGGCTACTGGACCCAGAGCGGTATCGTGCTGCGCATCCAGGACATGAAGATGCTGCAAAAGATCTACAATGACATGACCAAGACCAAGGAAGAGAGCAAGAGCTACGACCAGGTCTATGTCAAGGTCGATGACCTGAGCAATGTCACCGACGTTGAAACAGCCATCCATGACTTGGGGTTCACGAACACCTACTCGATGAACCAGCAGCGCGAGGAAATGCAGAAGCAGGTCATGAACAGCCAGATGATTTTCGGCGGCATTGCGGCGGTCTCGCTGCTGGTGGCGGCTATCAACATCATCAACACCATGACGATGGCGATTTACGAGCGCACTCGTGAGATCGGCGTCATGAAGGTTCTGGGCTGTGAGCTGGGCAACATCCGCACGATGTTCTTGCTGGAAAGCTCAACCATCGGCTTCATCGGCGGCCTGATCGGGCTGGGCATCAGTCTGATCGCCAGCTTTGTTTTGAACAACCTGTCCACGCTGGGGCAGGGGCTGGACCTGTCCGGCCTGATGGGCGGCGGCTACTACATGGGCGGCGGCGGTGGAACGATTTCCATTATCCCGCCCTGGCTGATGCTGGCAGCGCTGGTTTTCGCCACGCTGGTGGGCCTGGTGGCCGGCATCCTGCCCGCAAACAAGGCGGTCAAGATCAGCGCCCTGGAAGCGATACGCCACGAATAAAAAAAGCATCCCGCACAGTTTCTGTGCGGGATTTTTGTATACAACGGGTTTTTAACAACAAATTGGATTTTTCCACCGCAGGTTCCCACAACTAAAGGAAGTTTTCAACATTTTCCACAGGAAAAATAGGGTGCATATGGGTTTTCCACCGAGTTTTGACCACGTTCTATGCGATACATCGTTGTTTTATGGTTTTCAACAGTTTTCCCGAGTTTTCCACGATGAAAGTGCAAAAACCATGTGGAAAACCCAATTTGCGGTGGAAAATTCATACCAATAGGGGATAAGCGACCGGGCATGTCTATATATTGTTAATAATTGGGGATTTTGACCCTAATGTATACCCGGTTGTGGGTGGTGGAAAAATAAGAGTTTTCAACACGGTTGTGGAAAACGGTGTGGAAAGTAGGGAAGTTGTCCACAATCAGGCGCGGGCAAAGCCCGTCCGCCTTGCCATCCACCAAAAAAAGCAGCCCGGCTTTACAGTCAGGCTGCTTTTTCAACAATTTCGTTTAAAACTCGATCTTACCAAACGCGAAATCGTCACCGTCGTGGATGCGCTCGGTGGTTTTGGGGGCCATCGGCTTGGCATCCGGGTCACGCGGGCGGTCGGCAAAGTCGCGGGCGGGCACGCTGGAACGCGGGCCGCCGTAGCGTGGGCCGCGGTCGCCGCGATTGCTGCGGTAGCCGCCGCGCCCGCCATCACGGCCGTCACGGCCGCTGCGGGGGCCTCTGGGGCCGTTGCCGCGGTAACCGCGGTTTCCATCACGGCGGGGGTCACGACCGCCGTCACGGCGGCCGCCGCGCTGGTTGCGGGCGTTGTCGCGATCGGGCAGGTTGCTGGCGTTGGGGTCGGTGGAGTAAAGCACCACATGGCGGGCCGGGCCTTCGCCCTTGCTCTCGCTGCGTACGCCCTCGATATCGGCGATGGCGGTGTGGATGATGTGGCGCTCGTAGGGGTTCATCGGCTCCATCTCGTAGTAGCAGCCGGTGCGGATGACGCGGTCTGCAATGCGCTTGGCAAGGGCAGAGAGGTCGTCCTCGCGCTTGTTGCGGTAGCCGCCGACATCCAGGCCCAGCTTGATATAGGGGCCTTCCATGCGGTTCACAACGAGGCTGGCGAGGTAGGACAGGCTCTCCATCGTCTCACCGCGGCGGCCGATGAGTGCGCCCATGTGCTCACCGGAGACTTTCAGGATGGTGGCAGCGCCCTTCTTGACGGCGGTGAAGCTGAAGTTTTCCACACCCATCAGGTTGAAGATGGGAGTCAGGTAGTCAACCGCAGCCTGCAGGCGCGGGTCAGCGGCGATATCGAGAGGGATCTCAACGTCGTCCTCGGCAACCGGGGCCAGCTCGGCGGCCTCGACCATATCCTCAACGACTGCTTTCTCGATTTCGGGGGCGGTCTCGTCGGAGATTTCAACAACTTCTGCCGGCTTTGTGGAAACTTCGGCAGGCTTTTCCTCAGCAGCCGGGGCCGGGGCGGCCTCGGGTTCCTCGACCTTTACCAGAACCTTGGCAGGGATGGTTTTGAACAGCTTGCGGGTGGGAAATTCCAGCACTTCATAGCTGACATTGATATCGTCACGGTCAACGCCCAGGGCTTCGCAGGCGGCCTGCACGGCGGCTTCAACGGTCTTGGCGCTCATTTCCATACTGCGCATAATGGGGGACCTCCTTCTTATTTCTTATCGTTATGTTCATCACAAAGGGGAGCGGGGCGGGCGCATATAGAATGCGCCCCTACGGCGGCAGGGGATACACTCCCTCACAGCCGCCAACGGCGCGGGCGAGCAATGCTCGCCCCTACGATTGCGCGGCGTCTTTTCTTAGTCTTTGTTCAGCGGGGTGGTGCGCTCGTCTTTGTAGAGCTCGGCTTCCAGCTGGCGGGCACGTTCCAGGCGCATCTTGTTGGCCTCGCCCAGGGTAACTTCCTTCTCGACCTGCTTGCCGTTCTGTTCGACCGTGACGGTGCGCTTCTTCTTACGCTCGGCACGCTTGGCGGCCAGCTCGGCCTCATACTGGGCCTTGAACTTCTCGGGGCTGTAAATCTTGTAGGTGATATAGGACTGGCCGATCTGCAGCAGGTTGGACACGCCGTAGTACAGCGAGAAGCCAACGGGGGCGTTAAAGCAGAAGGTGACGAACATCAGGTTCATGACCAGCATCATGACCTTCATGCTGCCCTGCATCTGGGCATCCATGCCGGAGAGCTTCTGGGTGACGAAGTAGCTGATGAACATCGTGACCGCTGCGATGGCGGGGAAGATGGCGATGGGCACCAGGCGGAAGCCGGGGACATCACACATATCCATGCCGAAGAAGCTGGTGTTAAAGTTTTGGATCTCAGAAACCACGCTGGCGGGGATGATGGACGGGTCGATCACAGCACCGTTGTGGATGGCCTGGATCAGCGCGGTCTGCATCGTGGACGCATTGGTGGTTGCCAGGCCGATGGCCTCGCACGCAGCCTTGACGGCGGTGTTATCGACACCGAAGATGTAGTGCACGGGGTAGTACACAACGCCCAGGAAGCCGAACAGCACCAGCATCGTCAGCAGCATGGGCAGGCAGCCGCCCATGGGGTTAAAGCCGTGCTCCTGCTGGAGCTTCATCAGCTCCTCCTGCTGTTTCTGGGGGTCATTTTTGTACTTCTGCTGGATCTCATTCATCAGCGGCTGAAAAACAGCCATCTTTGCCGAGGATTTCTGCTGATGGATGCTCAGGGGGAAGAGCAGCAGTTTGAGGAGTAGGGTGGCAACGACCATCGTTACCGCGTAGTTGCCGATGAAGCTGTACAGGATCTTCACCAGCGGGCCAATCAATATGGCCAGGAAGTACATAAAGTTCATAGCCTTTCCTTCTGCCCCGTCTGCGCCCGGGACCATTATTTTTATGTAGGTCTCTGCTGCGCAGTGCAAAGACATGAGAGGCAATGTTGAGAAGCCTTCTCCCTTGGGAGAAGGTGGCCGAAGGCCGGATGAGGGGCGGGCTTGTCCGGCCACCCCTTTGCGGGGCGGCAATGGAAAGTTTTCCCCTCATCAGTCCGCTTTGCGGACAGCTTCTCCCCCAAAGGAGAAGCCTTTCAGCGGCTGCGCGTCAGCCTGCGTTCCGGGCTGACCCATCTCCCCTTCGGGGGTACCGGGTCATAGCCGAATTTCGCAAATGGCTGGCAGCGCAAAAGCCGCCAGGTGGTCAAAAGCAGACCTTTGACCAGGCCGTGGGTGGCCAGCGCCTGCATGGCGTACTCGCTGCAGGTGGGCACAAAGCGGCAGTGATGCCCGAGGTGTGGGCTGATATACCGCTTGTAGCCGCGCAAAAGTTTGATGAGAAAGCGTGTGATCATTCGGCAGCCGGCACGGCGGGGGCAGCCTTATCGGGCAGACCCGCCTTGGTGAAGAGCTTGCCCAGCGTTTTGCTCAGCTGGGTGCTTTTTAAGCGCGGGGTCTGGCCGCGGGCTACGAGTATTATATCATATCCGCCGATATTTTGCGACAAGTGTTCGGCCAGGGCAGCGCGCATAACGCGGCGGGCGCGGTTGCGCTGCACGGCATGGCCGACCTTTTTGGTTGCGGTCAGCCCGATGCGGGTATAGCCCACCCGGTTTTTAGCCACGTACAAAACGCAGTGCGGATGTACATAGCTTTTGCCCCGGCCATACACCCGGTTGAACTGCCAATTTTTATTTAAGGTGCGGTAACGCATAGGTCTCCTTCCTAAAGGCTTCCCCCTCAGGGGGGAAGCTGCCGCCCGCAGGCGGCTGATGAGGGGTGCGCCTGCCCCTGCCGGCCCTGTACCGAACAGCTGCGGGGTACTTTTCCCTCATCCGTCCGCGGTCGGGGCCGCGGACACCTTCCCCCAAGGGGGAAGGCATTTTATTTTTTCCTATTCTTCTATATTATAATGAATCCCGTTTTCTGTAAAGCCATTATTTGAAAAAAGGGTTGCTGATTTTACAATCAGCAACCCTTTTGTTCATTTCATCTCTGATAGAATCAGACAGTCAGGCTCTTACGGCCCTTCGCACGGCGGCGGGCAATGACCTTGCGGCCATTCTTGGTAGCCATGCGGTTCAGGAAACCGTGGACGCGGCTGCGCTGACGCTTCTTGGGCTGGAAAGTACGCTTCATTTTTCATTCCTCCTGTTGAAATCCCGGTATGGGCTGTTTGCTCAGGGCTTCGCCCATACACTGGGGCAGCCTTGCAGAGTTAGATTATACGCGATAAACCACCCATTTGTCAAGAGGTTTTGGGCAGAATTTTTCGCTCCCGCGTCAAAGAATTGCTGCTACAAAGAGTTATCCACTACATTTTGTACTATTTACTGTTGAAAAACGCAGTTCTTGTGGAAAACTTTCCAGCAAAAAATTTTTACCGTCCGCCGCGCTTAAAATTTTCAACAATTCCGCCTTACAAAAAAGTTTCTACTTTATTATATATAGCTGTTGTTTAAAACCGGATTTTGTGGTATACTGTATTTAGTATTTTTGCGCCCTGTTTTCCGCACAGGGCGTTCCATCATAAACAGGAAGTGGGGAGTATCGACATTCATGGATTCCATCAATGAGGTATTGGAAGCGGTCAAGGCCTACTGCAAGGAAAAGACCTCGGACGCTACCTACGCATTTTACATCAAGGATATCAAGGCCGTGAGCTTTGAAAATTCCAACACCATCACGCTGGAACTGCGCAGTGAATTTGTGATGAAGATCGTATCCGATCGCTACACAGCGCTGCTGAAAGAAGCGTTCAAGGCCATTCTCGGCTTTGATGTGGAAATTCTCTATGTGGCGGCCCCGCCGGAGGACGGCGAGAAGGCCGATGGCAGTGCGGACCAGCGGGACGAGAAATCGCTGCCCAGCGGCCGGTATGATTTCACCTTTGAAAATTTCATCAAGGGACCGTCGAACCAGTTTGCGTTTGCGGCCGCGCAGGCCGTGGCGGCGAACCCTTCCGGCGCGTACAACCCGCTGTTCATCTATGGGCCGTCAGGCCTGGGCAAGACCCATCTTTTGAACGCCATCCAGTTTGAGATCAAGAAAAATCACCCGGATTTCAACATCGTTTACGTGGATTGTGAAATGTTCACCAACGAGACGATTTCCGCCATCAAGACGGCGACGATGGAGCAGTTCCGTCAGAAATACCGCAAAGCGGATGTGCTGCTCATCGACGACATCCAGTTCCTGGCCGGCAAGGAGAGCACGCAGGAGGAGTTTTTCCACACCTTCAACACGCTGCACAACGATGGCCGGCAAATCGTCATCGCGTCGGACCGCCCGGCGAAGGAGATCAAATCGCTGGAGGAGCGTCTGCGCACCCGGTTTGAGTGGGGCCTGACCGCCGACATTCAGCCGCCGGATTTTGAGACCCGTGTTGCCATCGTCAAGCGCAAAGCCGAGCTGCTCAATCTTGACCTGCCTAACGATGTGGCCGAGTACATTGCAAATCACCTGAAGCAGAACATCCGCCAGCTGGAGGGCGCGGTCAAGAAACTGAACGCCTACTATATGCTGGAGGGCATTGAGCCCTGCATTGGTGTGACGACGACGGCCATCAAGGACACGCTGAACGACAGTCAGCCGATCCCGGTGACGATTGAAAAGATCCTCAACGAGGTTGCCCGCACCTACAATGTGATGCCGGCGGATATTCGGGGCAAGAAGCGCAATGCGAATGTGAGCGCGGCGCGGCAGATGACGATGTACATTATCCGGGAAGTGACCGGCATGAGCATGGAGGCCATCGGCCAGGAGTTCCAGCGCGATCATTCCACGGTGGTGTATTCCATCAAAACGATGGAGGAAAACATCAACCGCGACCAGCACCTGAAAGAGATGTGCAGCGACATCATGAAAAACGTCCGCACCTAGCCTACTTTCTTGAAAGAAAGTAGGCAAAGAACTTTCAAACTTTGTTCCAGCAAGGGGATCGCTAAATAAAAATAAACGTTTTATCGACGATAACTTTGTGGGTTGAAGGGTTGGAGTTTCTTTGGTTACTTTCTTGAAAGAAAGTAGGCAAAGAACTTTCAATATTTGTTCCAGCAAAGGGATCACCGAATAAAAATAAACGTTTTATCGGCGATAACTTTACGGTTTGAATGTTTGGAGTTTCTTTGGTTACTTTCTTTGCAAAGAAAGTAACTTTTTCCACAGAGTTTTTAGTTTTTAACAGACAGTTCTCCACGCCGCGTGTTGAAAAAGCGCGGGTTTTGAGTTTTCCACAAGGATGTCCACAGACTGTTCAAAACAATTCACGGCCGGTTTTTGCCGCAGTTATCACAGTCCGCGGAGTTTTCCACCAAACTAACAGCCCCTACTACTGCTACTACCAAAGTTAATAGTTTCTGCTGATAGAGACCTGCTACAACTGCTCTACAACCAGGCCAAACGGCACCCATTTTGTGGAAAACAAAAACTATACAAATTGTAGAGTAAATTTTACGTTTTTTGCCGAGGCTTTTTTCCAAAAAAGCCGGAAAGAGAAGAAACCATGAAATTTGAATGCGAAAAGACCCTGCTTGCCAGTGCCATTGACGGCGTCTCCCGCGCGATCACCAACCGCGCGGCCATCCCTGTGCTGGAAGGCATCTACATGAAAGCCGAGGGCTTTAACCTGACCTTGACCGGCTACGATATGGAAATGGGCATCACGACCACTATTGAATGCAACGTACTTGTACCCGGTGAAACCGTACTGGATGCAAAACTGCTCAGCGCCATGATCAACCGTATGCCCGCAGGCGATGTCTGCATTGAGCTGAACGACGAAGGCCAGGCAAAAATCAGCGGTGGTGTGGCAGAATTTGAAATTCCTGCCCTGAATGCCAGCGACTACCCCAGCCTGCCTGTGACCGGCGCCGACAACACCATGACCGTCAAGTGCGGTATGCTGCGCGAGATGATCGAGAAAACCATCTACGCCGTCAGCCAGGACGACAAGAAACCCGCCCACACCGGCGAGCTGTTCGTCATTGAGCCAGGCAGCTTGACCATCGTTGCCCTGGACGGCTACCGTTTGGCTATCATCCAGCGCGATGTTGAGTGTACCCGCGATATCCGCATCATCATCCCCGCCAAGACGCTGCAGGAACTGCTGAAGATCATGGGCGGCGCGGACGACGATGTGAAGATCGACGCCAACCGCCGCTATGTCGTGTTCACATCCAACGGCTATACCATCATGAGCCGCCTGATCGAGGGCGACTTCCTCAACTATGAGAGCGTTATCCCGAAGGATAAGAAAACGCGTATCACCGTGGATTGCAAGACTTTTATCGATACGATCGAGCGCGCGTCGCTGATTATCACCGAGCGCCTGAAGAACCCGCTGCGCATCAGCTTTGGCGAGGACCGCGTGACCGTGCGCTGCCAGACGCCGCTGGGCAAGGTCGTGGACGAGTTTGCCCCGGTGCAGATGGAGGGCGACGCGGTGGAGATCGGCTTCAATAACCGCTACCTGCTGGACGCGCTGCGCTACTCCAAATGCGAGAAGATGGTGCTGGAGATCAACGGCCCCCTGAGCCCGGTCAAGCTCCTGCCCGAGGACGGCAAGGATTTTATCTATCTGGTTTTGCCGGTGCGCTTTAAGAACGAGGGCTGATTATGGAAAAAATTCGTATCAACACTGAATTTATCAAACTGGACGCCCTGCTCAAATTCGCAGGCCTGTGCGAGACAGGCGGCGAGGCAAAGGAGCTGATCCAGGGTGGAGCCGTCAAGGTCAACGGCGAGGTCTGCACGATGCGCGGCAAAAAGTGCCGCGCAGGCGATACCGTCGAGCTGGACGGCCAGACCGTGCAGGTCGCGGAGGGCGCGTAATGCGCTTAACGCACCTGGAATTAACGAACCATCGCAATATTGCCCATGCAGAACTAAACCCGGACCCGCATTTGACCGTACTGTGCGGCCCCAACGGTCAGGGCAAGACGAACCTGCTGGAGGCCGTCTGGCTGCTGACCGGCGGTAAGAGCTTCCGCGGGTCGAAGGACGCCGAACTCATCCGGCGCGGCTGTGACTTCTCGGTCATAGAGGGTACGTTTGAGACACAGGACGTGGAAAAATCCATCCGCTTGACCGTGGGCAGCAAGGGCAGCCAGCGGCCCGGCCGCACCGGCAAATTGAACGGCGCGGACATTGGCCGCGCGGCGGCGCTGGCCGGGAATTTTCAGGCCGTCGTGTTTGAGCCGGACCTGTTGAGCCTGGTCAAAGGCGGGCCGGATGGGCGGCGGCGGTTCCTGGACTCGGCGCTGTGCCAGGTGTACAGGCCGTACCTGGTAGCGCTGCGGCGGTATATGCGGCTGACGGCCCAGAAAAATGCACTGCTGAAAAGCTACGATATCACGCCAAACGGCGGCGTGCTGCTGGATACCTACGATGAGCAGCTGGCTGAGTACGGAGCACTTATCATGGATCACCGCTGCAAATTCCTGGCGGCGGCCGCGCCCATTGCCGCGCAAAATTATAAGGATATCTCCCACGGAGCCGAGACGCTGGAACTGCATTACCAGATGTGTACACCGGCCCCTACCGCCGACGCGCTGCTGGAAAAGCTGCACGCCATGCGCCCTGCGGAGCTGCGGGCAGGGTTCTGTCTGGCAGGCCCGCACCGGGAGGACTTGGAGATACTGCTGGACGGTCAGCCCGCCCGGGTCTACGGCAGCCAGGGCCAGCAGCGCAGCTGCGTACTAGCTATGAAGCTGGCCGAGGCTACGGTAGTGGGGGACTTGTTCGGCGAGCATCCGGTACTATTGCTGGATGACGTTTTGAGCGAGCTGGACGACGAGCGCCAGACCTACCTGCTGACCCGCATGGGCGAGCACCAGACCATCGTGACGACCTGCGACACCGCCGCGTTTGCACGCACCAACGGGAAAATTGTGATGGTCAAGGGCGGAACCGTAGCAGAGCCGTAGGGTGGTTGCCCGCTGACGGGCAATGACGCAGAGTGGAGGGCCGGGCATACCCGGCCCCTACAGAGAGGTGCAGGAAATGTACTTTCACGCCGGGCAGGATTTTGTACTGAACACCCGGGACGTCATCGGGGTGTTTGATCTGGACACAGCCGGGGCGTCGCGGCGGACGGAAGAATATTTCCGCCACGCCGAGAACGAGGGTGCGGTCGTGGACCTTTGCGCCCCCGGCACCCTGCCCAAAAGTTTTATGGTCACGGATTTCCCCGATGAGACCGTGTATATCAGCCAATTATCGCCCGCCGCATTGAAGAAGCGGGCGGAAAAATTAGAATTTTAAAGAACCACGACCGTAGGGGCCGGGCATGCCCGGCCCGCAACATAAAAAGTACCGCCCGATAAAAGGGCAATAACGCAAGGCGGAGGGCCGGGCATGCCCGGCCCCTACATTGCAAAATAAGAGATACCCACCCACAACAGGAGGCTATCATTTCATGGCAGAAGAAATCATCACCGAAACCAACCGCGAGACGGCTACCGACCATGCCTACGGCGGTGCGCAGATCCAGGTCCTGGAAGGCCTGGAGGCTGTGCGCAAGCGCCCCGGTATGTATATCGGCTCCACCGGGCCTTCCGGTCTGCACCACCTCGTCTATGAAATCGTCGATAACGCTATCGACGAGGCGCTGGCGGGCTACTGCACCCACATCGAAGTCGCCATCAAGCCCGGCAACATCATCGAAGTATCGGACAATGGCCGCGGCATCCCGGTCGATATCCAGCCCAAGCTGGGCATCCCGGCTGTCACCGTCGTTTACACTGTGCTGCACGCCGGCGGCAAGTTCGGCGGCGAGGACTCCGGCTACAAGGTCGCCGGCGGTCTGCACGGCGTCGGCGCGTCGGTCGTCAACGCTTTGTCTGAGTGGCTGACCGTCCGTGTGCGCCGCGATGGGGTAGAGTACGAGCAGAGCTTCAAGCGCGGCAAGCCCGACGGCGACCTGAAAAAGATCGGCGCGGCGGCTTCTACCGGAACGACAGTCACCTTCAAGCCCGACCCGGAGATGTTCCAGGAAACGACGCTCTACCGCTATGAAACGCTGCTGAAGCGCCTGCGGGAGGAAGCGTTCCTGAACGCCGGTGTCAAGATCACCCTGACCGATGAGCGCCCCGATGCCGACCGCCCGCAGGATGAGCAGAACGGCGAAATGCGCGCCGAGACAATGTGCTACGAGGGCGGTATCCGTTCCTTTGTCAGCTACCTGTGCGAGCGCCGCGACTTAACGCCGCTGCACCCCCAGGTCATGTATATGAAGGGCGAGGGCCAGGGCGCTGTGGCCGAGGTCGCCCTGCAATACTACGACAACAGCTATAACGAGCTGCTGTTGAGCTTTGCCAACAACGTCCATACCCCCGAGGGCGGCACCCACGAGGAAGGCTTCAAGCTGGCCCTGACCCGCGTGCTGAACGAGTACGGCCGCGCCAAGGGGATTTTGAAGGATAAGGACGAGAACCTGTCCGGCCCCGACGCCCGCGAGGGCATCATCGCCGTCGTCAGCGTCAAGCTGCAGGAGGCCCAGTTTGAGGGCCAGACCAAGGCAAAGCTGGGCAACACCTTCATCAAGGGCCTGGTCAACAACGTCGTCTACAAGGCGCTGACAGAGTTCTTTGAGGAAAACCCCGCCGTTGCCAAGGCAATTTTGGAGAAGGCCACCCAGGCTGCCCGCGCCCGCGCCGCCGCCAAAAAGGCCCGCGAGCTGGTCCGCCGCAAGAGCGCGCTGGAATCCAACCGTATGCCCGGCAAGCTGGCTGACTGCCACGAAAAAGACCCCGCCAAGACAGAACTCTTCATCGTGGAGGGCGATTCTGCAGGCGGCTCGGCCAAGATGGGCCGAGACTCCAACATTCAGGCCATCCTGCCTTTGTGGGGCAAGATGCTGAACGTCGAAAAGGCCCGCGCCGACCGCATCTACGGCAACGATAAACTGATGCCTGTTGTCACCGCGCTGGGCACCGGCATTGGCGACGAGTTTGATATCAGCAAAGTGCGCTACCATAAGATCTTCATCATGGCCGATGCCGATGTCGATGGTTCGCACATCTGCACACTGATGCTGACCTTCTTCTTCCGCTATATGCGCCCGCTGATCGACAACGGCTATGTCTATGTCGCCCAGCCGCCGCTGTTCAAGCTGCAGAAGGGTCAGACCGTCAAGTACGCCTACAACGACGAAGAAATGAAGGTGTTGAGCGCCGAAATGCCCGGCGCGAAGGTCAACCGCTACAAAGGCTTGGGCGAGATGAACCCCGACCAGTTGTGGGAAACCACCATGAACCCCGATAACCGCGTCATTGTCCAAATTAAAATTGAGGACGCCGAGCGCGCCGACGAAGCATTCAGTATCCTGATGGGTGAGCAGGTCGAACCCCGCCGCCAGTTCATTGAAAAGAACGCCAAGTACGCGAATTTGGATGTGTGATACATCATACGCCGCCCGTGTAGGGGCCGGGCATGCCCGGCCCGCCGCATAAAAACCACCGCCCCGTTTATGGTGTATGAATCATGGATTATACGATTTTATGCCCGCGCAAAAATCCCCGTTTGCAAAATTATGATTATAGAAGAGAAAATTATTATTTTGTGACCGTATGTGCGCATCATAAACAATGTGTGTTTGGCGCGGCAGGAAAACCAAATGTCGTCGGACAAATGGCCGCACAAGGAATAAAGGATATTTCCAGACATTTTCCCGGTGTGGGTGTGGATGAATATGTGGTAATGCCAAATCATGTTCATATGATATTGGTTTTTCCGCAGGAACAATGTAATTTGTCCGCCGTAGTGGGAAGCTACAAGTCGTATGTGTCCAAAATGTTCCATGTGGAACATCCAGGTGTGACATTGTGGCAGCGTTCATTTTATGATCATATTATTCGTGATGAAAACGCGTATTGTGAAATTAAAAGATATATTCAGGAAAATCCGTTGAAATGGGATTTGGATGAATATAACCCACACGCATAGCGCAGCGTACAAGCAACGATCCGTTTGTGGGCAATAACGCAAAGTTGAGGGCCGGGCATGCCCGGCCTCTACGGTGCAGTAAAATTAGTAAGTTCAAGTAAGATTGAGTTAAGGTGATACAATGGAAGAAAACATCATCATGGTGCCGGGGTCCGGTACTAAGGTCATTGTGCGCGATGTGAAACAGGAGATCGAGACGGCGTTCCTGGACTACTCGATGTCCGTTATCGTGGCGCGCGCTTTGCCCGATGTGCGCGACGGCCTGAAACCCGTCCACCGCCGCATCCTGTACACGATGCACGAGCGCGGCAACGACCCGCAGCACCCCTACCGCAAATCCGCCGATACCGTCGGTGCGGTGCTTGGCTCGTACCACCCCCACGGCGATGCGTCGGTCTATGATGCCATGGTCCGTCTGGCACAGGATTTCAGCCTGCGCTACCCGCTGGTCGACGGCCAGGGCAACTTCGGTTCCGTTGACGGCGATCCCCCGGCTGCTTACCGTTACACCGAGGCCCGTATGTCCAAGATGGCCTGCGAGATGCTGACGGATATCGAGAAGGAGACCATCGACTGGGATCCCAACTTTGATGAAACCAAGAAGGAACCCCACGTCCTGCCCAGCCGCTTCCCGAACCTGCTGGTCAACGGCAGCCAGGGCATTGCGGTCGGTATGGCTACGAACATCCCGCCCCACAACCTGCGGGAGATCGTCAACGGCATGGTCGCCCTGATGGACGACCCCGAAATCGACCTGGCCGGGCTGATGGAATACGTCAAAGGCCCCGACTTCCCGACCGGCGGCATCATCATGGGCCGCAGCGGCATCCGCGCAGCCTACGCCACGGGCCGCGGCAAAATCACCCTGCGCGGCCGCGCCGAAATCGTCGAGAAGAACGGCCGCTATGAAATCCTAATCAGCGAAATTCCCTACATGGTCAACAAGACCCGCCTCATCGAGTCCATTGCGGACCTTGTGAAGGATAAGCGCATTGAGGGCATCAGCGACCTGAACGACGAATCTTCCAGCCGCACCGGCATGAAGATCGTCATTGAAATCAAGAAGGACGCGAACCCTCAAGTCGTGCTGAACCAGCTCTACCGCTACACCCAGCTGCAGGACACCGTGGGTGTCATTATGCTGGCGCTGGACGACGGTGTGCCCAAAATCATGAGCCTCAAGACCATGATGGAGCGCTACATCGAGTTCCAGATGCAGGTCATCCGCCGCAGAACCGCCTTTGATTTGCGCAAGGCGAAGGAGCGCGAGCACATCCTTGAAGGCCTGCACAAGGCCGTCGACATCGTCGATGAAATTATCGCGACCATCCGCGCCTGCAAGGGCGGCTTTGCCGAGGCACGCCAGGCCGTCATGGACAATTTCGGTTTTGATGAGCCGCAGGCGGACGCAATCGTCAAGCTGCAGTTGGGCCGCTTGGCCGGTCTGGAAATCCTGAAAATCGAGCAGGAGTTGGGCGAGCTGCGCGAGGCCATCGCCGATTATGAGGATATCCTCGCCAATGACGAGCACGTCAAGCGCATCGTCAAGACTGACCTGACCACGCTGGCCGACAAGTACGGCGACGAGCGCCGCACTTCCATCGAGGCTGTGTCCGGCGAGGTCGACATCGAGGATCTGATCCCCGAGGAAACCTGCGTCTTTACGCTGACCCACGAGGGGTATATCAAGCGCACCACGCTGGATACCTACCAGGCACAGAACCGCGGCGGCCGCGGTGTGCAGGGCATGACCCAGAAGGACGAGGACTTCACCGAGGAAATGTATGTCGGCTCAACGCATGACTATATGCTGTTCCTGACGAATCAGGGCCGTGTCTACCGCCTGAAGGGCTACCAGGTACCCGAGGGCAGCCGCACCGCCAAGGGCAGCCATATCGTGAACCTGCTGCAGCTGCAGGAGGGCGAGAAGGTCACGCTGATGCTGCAGCAGAAGGCCGACGTGGACGAGGACAACACCTACGCGACGATGATCACGAAGCAGGGTCTTATCAAGCGCACGCCGCTGTCCCACTTCCGCAACATCCGCAAGGCGGGCCTGATTGCCATTGCCCTGAATGAGGGCGACAGCTTGGTTTGGAGCCACCTGACGAAGGGCGACGATGAAATTATTGTCGCCACCCACGACGGCGCGGCCATCCACTTTACCGAGGATGATGCCCGCGCCATGGGCCGTACCGGCCACGGTGTCCGCGTTATCAAACTGCGCGAGGGCGACTATGTCGTCGGCGCCGGCGTCTGCCGCCCGGGTGCCACTGTGCTGACTATCAGCGAAGAGGGCAAGGGCCGCCGCAGCCGCATCGACGATTACCGCATCACGAAGCGCGGCGGCTTAGGCATCCGCAACTACTCCAACGGCAATGTGGCGGGTATCAAGATCGTGGACGACACCGATGATCTGATTTTGATCAGCCAGAACGGCATCCTGATCCGCATCCATGCGTCGGACATCAACATCCAGAGCCGCTACGGCAGCGGTGTCCGCGTCATGCGCCTGGTCGAGGATGACAAGGTGGCCGTGGTCGCCCGTGTCGACCGCGACAACGAAGCCGAGACCGCGAAAATCGAGGATACCGGCGAGACTGACCCGACCCCTGAGGAACTGGCAGCCATTGAGGCGGAGGAGCTTGCCCAGGAGGCCGCAGAGGATAACGCAGCCGATACCAACGACGAAGAATAACCCTACTTTCTTTGCAAAGAAAGTAAGCAAAGAAACTCCAAAATAGCAAACCGTGAAGGGGAGGCCGGGTTGGCCTCTCCTTTTTGGTAAAAGAAAAATAAAGGAGTACCACATGGAACATCTGCATACGACCATCTGTGCCCTGGCGACGCCGCCAGGGGAGGGCGGCATTGCCACCGTCCGCGTCTCCGGGCCGGACGCCTACGGCATCGTCGGCAAGATTTTTGCGCCGGTGCGGCAGGGCAAGAGCGTTGCCGACGCCAAGGGCTACACCGCCATGCTGGGCCATTACCTGCTGCACGGCGCGGAGATGGACGAGTGCGTGGCACTGTTTTTCCGCGCACCGCACTCCTACACCGGTGAGGATGTGATAGAGTTGTCGGTCCACGGCGGCACGGCTATGGCGGACGGCCTGCTGGAAGCGCTGATCACGGCGGGGTGTGCGCCTGCAGGCCCCGGTGAATTCACCCGCCGCGCACTGGAAAATGGGCGTATGTCGCTGACCCAGGCCGAGGCCGTGATGAAAGTTATCGCGGCGAACGGCCGGCAGGGGGCGGCGCTGGCAAAATCCGCACTGGATGGGCGGCTGGCAAAACGCATTGGCTGCATCCAGACTGCACTGCAAACGCTGAACGCCCACCTGACCGCCTGGGTCGATTACCCCGAGGAGGACGTCCCCGAACTGTCCGACGAGGCGTTTGTGCAAACCTTGACAGAACAGAAGGCCGAGTTGGACGCGCTGATCAACGGGTACAGTGCGGGCGCAGTGCTGCGCCATGGCGTGGACTGCGTGCTGCTGGGGCGACCCAACGTGGGCAAAAGCACGCTGCTGAACCTGCTTGCCGGGTTCGACCGGGCCATCGTCACGCCGGTGGCAGGCACGACCCGGGATATTGTCGAGCAGGCCGTGCAGCTGGGCAGCGTGCGGTTGAACCTGTTTGACACCGCCGGTGTGCGGGAGGTTGGTGTTGATGGTGACGCGATAGAGGCCGAAGGCATCCGCCGCAGCTGGAAAAAGCTGGACGAAGCTGGGCTGGTGCTGGCGGTGTTCGATGCCGCGCAGCCGCTCTCCGAAGATGATTTGGAGCTGGCCCGCAAATGCCGGAGCCGCCCGGCCATTGCCGTGCTGAATAAACAGGACCTGGCGGGAAAGCAGGATGTTCCACGTGGAACATTGGAGCCGTATTTTAAGAAAATCGTTCCCATGTGCGCCAAAGACGCCGTGGGCTTGCAGGCTTTGACGGACGCCGTGGCAGATCTGTTAGGCACGGCCCAGCTGGATCCGAGCGCCGCCCAGCTGTGCAGCGCCCGCCAACTTGCCGCGGCGACCCGGGCAAGGGACGCGCTGGCCGAAGCCATCCGCGCAAGGCAGGACGGCTTTGGGCTGGACGCCGCCGCCGTCTGCCTGACGGACGCCCTGCAGGCGTTGTGCGATTTGACCGGTGAAGACGCGACAGAGGCAACGATTGATGAAGTGTTTGAAACATTCTGCGTGGGCAAGTAAGTAAATAATAAGGAGCCTTCCCCCGAGGAAAAAGCCTTTTGGGGAGAGCCTTCCCCCTCTGGGGGAAGGTGGCCGCAGGCCGGATGAGGGGCGAGTTTCCGGCGGCAACTCGGTAAAGGGACAATAGAGTTAAAGTTGCCCCTCATCAGCCGCTTGCGGGCGGCAGCTTCCCCCAAAGGGGGAAGCCTTTAGAAAGTGGAGGCAAACTATGAAAGGCATCAAAACCATAAATCCGTTACGCAAAAATGCCCGAACCCTCCGCAAAGAAATGACCCGGCAGGAACGGCATCTTTGGTATGACTTTCTGAAAAATCTCCCGCAAACGGTCCACCGTCAAAAAATGATTGGCAATTTTATAGTTGATTTTTATATTCCATCGTGTAAACTGGTAATAGAGCTGGATGGCGCACAGCATACCGAACCGCAGGCTGCCGCGTGCTGCGCTATGGCAACAATGAACTGGATACAAATTTCGCAGGAGTCTGCGAGGATATTCTGCAAAAGATAGGGTAAGAAGGAAAGTATATGGACAAACTAGGAACCTACGACGTCATCGTCATCGGCGCGGGGCACGCCGGTATTGAAGCGGCGCACGCGGCAGCGAAACTGGGGGCAAGGACTGCGGTGTTTACGCTGTCACTGGATTTTATCGGCAATATGCCCTGCAATCCGTCCATCGGCGGCACGGCCAAGGGCCATCTCGTCCGCGAGGTCGATGCCCTGGGCGGGCTGATGGGCATTGCCGCGGACGCCACCTACCTGCAAAGCCGGATGCTGAACCGCGGCAAAGGCCCCGCCGTACACAGCCTGCGCGTACAGACCGACCGCAAGCGCTACCATATCTGGATGAAACACGCGCTGGAAAAGACCGCCAACCTCGATATCCACCAGGGTGAGATCGTCGGCGTGGATGTACAGGACGGCAAGGTCTGCGGTGTGTACACTAATCTGCACGGCTACTACGGCTGCAAGGCCGTCGTCGTGGCCACCGGCACCAACCTGGGCGGCCGCATTTTCGTCGGCGATGCCCACTATGACAGCGGTCCCGACGGCACCCACGCCGCCACCGGGCTGACAAAATGTCTGGTGGCGCACGGCTTCACGCTGCGCCGCTTCAAGACCGGCACGCCCGCCCGCGTCCACCGCCGCAGCATCGACTTCTCGAAGCTCGAATGCCAGCCCGGCGACCCAGACGACGAATTGCAGCCCTTCAGCTTTATGACCCGCGTGCCGATGCACAACAAGGTCAACTGCTACATCGCCTACACGAACCCCGAGACCCACAATGTCATTCTCGACAACCTGCACCGCTCGCCGCTCTACGGCGGCGACATTCAGGGCGTCGGCCCGCGCTACTGCCCTTCGATTGAGGATAAGGTCGTCCGTTTCAAAGAGAAGGAGCGCCACCCGGTCTTTGTGGAGCCCTGCGGCGAGGACACCGAGGAAATGTACCTGCAGGGCCTTTCGTCCAGCCTGCCCGAGGCCGTGCAGAACGAGATGTACCGCACGATCGCCGGGTTTGAAAATCTCGAGATCATGCGCCCGGCCTACGCCATCGAGTATGACTGCGTAGACCCCACCACCCTGAAGCCTACGCTGGAAAGCAAGGTCGTCAGCGGCATCTACGGCGCGGGGCAGTTCAACGGCACCTCCGGTTACGAGGAAGCCGCCGCCCAGGGCCTGCTGGCCGGCTTAAACGCCGCCCGCCATGCGCTGGGCAAAGAAGAACTTGTGCTGGCGCGGCACACAAGCTACCTCGGCACACTGGTCGATGACCTTGTGACGAAGGGCGTGCTGGACCCCTACCGCATGATGACGAGCCGCAGCGAGTACCGCCTGAGCCTGCGCCAAGACAACGCCGACGAGCGCCTGACACCCATTGGCAGGGAATACGGCCTGGTGGACGATGAGCGGTGGGCCATGTTCTGCCATGACCGAGAGGTCAAGCAGACCGAACTGCATCGGTTGGAGACGACAAGCATCAAATTGGCCGACCTGCGCGCGGCTGCCCCCGAAGGTGCCGAGCTGGGCGAGATCGGCGGCACGGCCATCGAGCTGATGCGCCGCCCCTACATCAACTATGAGTTGGTTGCCAAGGTCATCGGCCGTGGCGAGGGTGTGACCACCGCCATGGCCCAGCGCATCGAGACGGAAATACGCTACGCCGGGTACATTGCCCGCGAGGAACGCATTATCCGGGACATCCAGCGGCATGAAAACGTGAAGATCCCCGAGGATTTCGACTATGCGCCCATCGAGACGATGACGCTGGAATCCCGCGAGAAGCTGGCAAAAATCCGCCCCCGTACCTTAGCCCAGGCCGGGCGGATACCCGGGGTATCACCCAGTGATCTGGCGCAGCTGAGTATTGTGATTTTGAAGGATAGTAAATGAGCCTTCCCCCTCTGGGGGAAGGTGCCCGAGGCCCCGCCCGAGGGCGGATGAGGGCCGAGTATATCGATTTCACCCGCAACCGGGCAGCCACATACAGTCTGCCCTCATCAGCCGCCTGCGGGCGGCAGCTTCTCCCAAAGGAAGAAGCCTTTGTGCAAGGAGATGAAAAAATGATTGATAAAAACAGATTAGCCACCAAATGTTCCACATGGAACATCACCCTGACCCCCACCCAGCTGGACTTGCTGGACAAGTACGCCGAGCTGCTGGTCAGCTATAACGAGAAGGTCAATCTGACCGCCATCACCAGCCCCGAGGGCATCGAGGACCGCCACTTTGCGGACAGTCTGCTGTTTGCGGCCCAGCCCGAGGTGCAGGGCAAGATGGTGGACGTCGGCACCGGGGCAGGGTTCCCGGGCATCGTGGCAAAAATCTACAAGCCCGATTTGCAGCTGACCCTGATGGAACCCACCGGCAAGCGGGTGGACTTTTTGAAATACGTCTGTGCTGAACTGGGCCTGACCGGGGTCGAGTTTGCCAAGGAGCGCGCCGAGGAAGCCGCCCGCAAGATCTGGCGTGAGCAGTTCGACATTGCCAGTGCCCGTGCCGTGGCGGCCCTGCCGGTGCTGAGCGAATACTGCCTGCCGCTGGTCAAGGTGGGCGGGCGGTTCATCGCCATGAAGGGCCCCGAAGCCGATGCCGAGGCCAAGGCTGCGGCCAACGCCCTGAAAAAGCTGGGCGGCCGATATGAGGAAACCCGGCAGTTCACCCTGCCGGACGGCAGTGCGCGGGGACTGGTTTTCTGCAAAAAAATATCGCAAACTCCGACGGTTTACCCCCGAAACGGCGGGAAAATCGCAAAGAAACCGTTGTAACACCGCGAAAAACCGGATATCCGGGCGAACGATTTTTCTTTCCCGGGCGTATAAAATATGCTATGCTTTTTGTAGAAAAAAGCATAGCATATTTTTATGGGCCGCTTTTGTAGGGGCCGGGCATACCCGGCTCTCAGCTTTGCGGCAGGCATACAGTAAACCCAGGGGGAGGAACCGAAATTGCCAAAGAATGATATCCAAAAGCAGGGCCGTATTTTAATGCTGCCGGTGGATTGCATCGAGCCGTCGCCCTACCAGGCCCGCACCGCCTTTGATGAGCCGGAAATCGCTGCGCTGGCGGTCAGCATTTTGCAAAACGGTCTGCTGCAGCCCATCAGCGTGCGGCGGGTCGGTATCCGCAAATACCAGCTTGTGGCGGGGGAACGCCGCCTGCGTGCCTGCCGCCTGGCCAAGCTGGACAAGGTTCCTGCGATTCTGGCCGACTACGACGACAGCGAGTCCGCCGCGCTGGGACTTCTCGAAAATCTGCAGCGCAGCCAGTTGGATCCGTTTGACACGGCGCGGGGCATCAAGGAGGTCATCCGCCTGTGGGGCTGCACCCAGGCCGAGGCTGCGCGGCGGCTGGGTTTGAGCCAGCCAGCCCTTGCCAACAAACTGCGGCTGCTGACCCTGACGCCGGAACAGCAGCAGCTTTGCACGGCCAACCATTTGAGTGAGCGCCACGCCCGCGCCGCCCTGCGCCTGCCCGAGAGCCGCCGCACGGCCGCGCTGGAAAAGATGGCGCGGGACAAAATGAGTGTGCGCCAGGCGGACAAGCTCGTGGATCAGATGTTGACCGCGCCCAACGCCCCCAGCCCCTGCCGCCGCACGATCCCCATGGTGCGGGATGTGAGGTTCTTTGTAAACACGCTGCAGCACGCGGTGGATTTGATGACCCAGAAGGGGATAGCCGCCACGACGCACTGCGATAAGCATGACGGATGTTTGGAGTACATAGTGAGGATACCGGTCAGCAGTGACGGGACCGTAGGCAAGCAGGAGGACGCCCCCAAGAAGGAGGACAGCGAGTTTGCGGTGAAGGTGTGAGGAAGAAAAGCCTCACCCCCCTTAGAGGAAAGGTGGCCAAAAGCCGGATGAGGGGCGGCGTAAGGGTGCCGCCCGGTAAAGAGGGCAGTAGAGCCAAGGCCGCCCCTCATCAGTCTGCTTCGCAGACAGCTTCTCCCAAGGGAGAAGCCTTTGCCCCGGTAAATGTTCCACGTGGAACATTTACCGGGGCTTTTTTCTGTTTAACCCCTTTTTTATCCCCAATTTTTGTGCTATAATAATACCAAGCGGCCCTGTGCCGCCCAAAAAACGCAAAAATAGGGGAGGTACGGCGTGGCAAAAGTCATCGCAATAGCAAACCAGAAGGGCGGCGTTGGCAAAACCACCACCGCCGTCAACCTGAGTGCCTGTGTGGCGGCGCTGGGCAAGAAGGTCCTGGTCGTGGATCTGGACCCCCAGGGCAACACCACCTCCGGGTACGGGATATCCAAAAACAAGGTCGAGGCCGACACCTACACCTGCCTGATCGACGACGAGGACGTCCGCGGGGCCATCGTGAAAACCGAGTACAACGCGGACCTTTTACCCTCCAACACCCAGCTGGCGGGTGCTCCCATCGAGCTTGTCTCGGTGCCCCGGCGTGAGATGCGCCTGCGCACCGTCTTAGCACCGGTCGTGCCGCTCTACGACTACATCTTCATCGACTGTGCACCGTCGCTCGACCTGCTGACCGTCAATGCCCTCTGTGCGGCGGACACGGTCATCATCCCGATGCAGTGCGAGTTCTTCGCGCTGGAAGGATTGAGCGAACTGATGACGACCCTAAAGACCGTGCGCAAAAAGTACAACCGCTACCTGGACATCGAGGGCGTGCTCTTCACGATGTATTCCGGGCGGCTGAACCTGACGATGCAGGTCGTCGCACAGGTCAAAAAGTACTTTGGCGACAAGGTCTACCGCGCCGTCATCCCCCGCACCGTGCGCCTGAGCGAGGCACCCAGCTTTGGTATGCCCATCAATTTCTATGAGCCGAACGGCAAGGGCTGTGACGCCTACATGGAACTGGCGCGGGAATTTTTAGCCAACAACGAACGGTAAGGAGGGACGCCCATGGCAAAAAAAAAGCTGGGCGGGCTTGGCAAAGGACTGGACAGCCTGTTTGCCGAACTGCCCGATATCAGCGATGAGCCGTCCAGCTCGACCCTGCCGCTGCGGGAAATCGAGCCGGACCCCGAACAGCCCCGCAAACGCTTTGACGAGGATGCGCTGAATCAGCTGGCCGACAGCATCACCGAAAACGGCCTGCTGCAGCCCATCGCGGTGCGGCCTAAAAAGGTGGGCACCGGGTACATCATCATTGCGGGCGAGCGCCGCTGGCGTGCCGCCCGGCTGGCGGGCCTGGACGAGGTCCCGGTCATCATCAAGGATGTGACCGACGAGCAGGCCGCCGCGCTGGCACTGATCGAAAACCTGCAGCGCGAGGACCTGGACCCCATCGAGGTGGCCGAGGGCTGCCGACAGCTCATCGACAAGTACGGCCTGACCCAGGAGAGCGCCGCCAAAAAGCTGGGCAAAAGCCGCAGCGCCGTCACCAACAGCCTGCGCCTGCTGGCCCTTCCCGAGGATGTGCGCCGCATGGTCAGCGCGGGCAAGCTGAGCTTCGGCCACGCAAAGGTGCTGCTGGGCCTGCCCAGCGCCGAGTTGATGCAGCAGGCCGCCGCCGAGGTCGTCGCACAGAATTTGAATGTGCGCCAGACCGAGGCCCTGTGCAAAAAGCTGGCCAAGCCCGCCAAGCCGCCGAAGGAAAAGGATAACTTCACCCGCCCGAAGCGTGCCGTCGAGGTCGAAGCCGCCCTGAAAGAGGTGACCGGCAGCGAGGTCCACGTGGAATACAAGGACGGAAAAGGCTCGCTGAAAATCGACTTTTACAGCGACGATATGCTGCAAAAGTTCGTGAGCCTGCTGGGAATGTATGACCCGGAAGGGTGAGCAGCCGTTATAAAGCCTTCCCCCTTGGGGCTGCGCCCGCAGGCGCGTGTCGGAGCGCAACCGCCGTAGGCGGCTCTTA
>OLRC01000279.1_pt1 | contig 39640 bp, 30 predicted proteins | sample 1672081 | NCBI WGS metagenome assembly OLRC01 (sample SAMEA3136643, study PRJEB25190) | human gut metagenome | biome: human gut; feature: human-associated habitat; material: faeces | place: Austria | collected 2013
TCCGACACCAGATCGGGCGCCAGGAACGCCACGTCGGAGGCGGCCATCGGCTCGGAGACGCATGCGGCTCCTGCTGGCGCCGCACGGGATCCTTCGACTCGCTTCGCTCGCTCAGGATGACAATCCCCGACCCCTTCGCTCGACTTTACATAACCGCGCTTATCGAGCAATGTTGCCGACAACACCTTGATCGGGCGGTTAGCTAACCTCTTGATTCTTACGGGGTCACCATGACCCCGCAAGCAACGTACAGGCTTCTTCGCGACGGCGCACAACGCTTGCAGCATGTACCACTATCAGTACAGCGTTACCCCGCACTACTCCCCCGCGCGCTCCACCAGGTCGATCAACTCCTGCTGGGAATGCACATCCAACTTCGCGTAGATATGTTTGACATGGCTCTTCACCGTGTTGCGCGACACCACGTAGTGTTCCATGACGAACTGCCCGTTGCGCCCGCGGGCCAACATGGCGAAGATCTCCGTCTCGCGCTCGGTCAAGCCGTGCTGCGCACCCAGCTCAACGCACCGCTCCTCGATGCTGAGCTGTCGCACCGTCTCGCCAGCGCCGCCAAACCTCACCTCGCCGACTGCCTCGGCAGCAGCAGCCCCAACCGGCCCAGCCTCGCGCTCGCCCACGTTCACCACGCCTCGGATCGTGTCGGCGAAACTGAACTTCCTGAATCCCAACCACAGAAACGCGACGAACGCAAACAGCACGACCTCGGCGATGAGCATGGCTGCATCGTCATTCGTGCCCACGATATCGTTCGTGGTATGCCCGGCAATCGCGCCCACGTCGGTTCCAACCGCGCTCATGAAACGCACAAGCGCGAACGTCGGCAACAAAGCCAACAGGTTTTGCCGCCCCACCGCCAACACCACAAGCCACACCAGCATGTCAAAGCTGCGCACGCCGATGCGCAAAAGCGCGTTCGCCGAGGGCAGATCCGTCAAAAACGTGAACGGCGCGATGATGAAGCCGGCCACCACCAGCAGCATCGCGAACGAGAACAGCATGTCCTCCTTGCTCTCGCTGCGCGACAGCAGCATCCATGCGGCCACCCCCACCAGCACGACCGCCGAAACATCGACGCTGATAGGAGCATGGGACACTTCGTTGAGCGTGAGTCCGTAACCCGTCGCAACGCTGAACAATCCTACGCATAAAAACAGTGCGTGAGCAGGCCGCAAGAACGATTCCGGATTGGACAGTTCGAGGCTGGCCGGGGACGCTTCGCGCGCGATCGCGTCCAGCTGTCGCCCGCCTCGATGATACAGCATCACGATGATCAGCGCGTACGAGCACGTCGCCTCGACAATGCCCAGCTCGAACGAAACCGGAGGATGCGCCACGCGCACCACTTCGCCCAACGCCATGCCGCACACCACCCCCGCAAGCGCCGCCTTCGACGAACGCAACGACGAGAACGCGGAAACCATCATGATCGACGCCCACGCGGAGGCCGTGTTGTAGAACAGGAAGCCCGCCACCGTCAGCGGACCGTTCGCCATCTGCAGAGCGAACTCCAGCACGAACGCCGCCGTGATCGCACAGCCCAGCGCCACCACGGTCAATAAGCGCCGATCGAGCAGCGAAGGCTTGCGCGTGGCGATCAGAAACAAGATCAAGAACAGAAAGCCCGACGTCATCGTGGAAATCTCCCGAGCAATGCCGTAGTATTCGGCCACGCGAGAATACACGCTCGCGTTCAGAATGCCGCCGACACAGCCCATGATCGCAAAGGCGATCACGCACACCACTATAGCCGCGCTTTCGCCGTGCTTCGAATCGCGCATACGTTCCACCATCGCTTGCAAGGCTCCCTCCCCCTCATCGCTTGCTCCCATTGTAAGCGAAACCTGCGCCATCCGATCACGGCACCCCGCATCCACCACGTTCATCAGCCTTATCGCCCTCAAATCACCCTCGCAGGGGGAGCGCGCCAACTCGCCTTTCGCCAGCCGAAACACCCCCGACGGGGTGGTTTCAAACCTCGCCGAACGCCGTAGAGTGCACGTCGAGGGAAGCGGCTCCTCATCCGGAGGCGCAAAACAGATCGCACCATTAGGAGGATCATCATGGGAACGAACGTAACGAACGAAGGCGGCATCTCCCGCCGCAGCTTCCTGGGCGGCGTCGCAGGCGTCGGCGCGCTTGCCGCCATGGGCCTGGCCGGCTGCTCGCCCAAGGCCGCAGGTACAACCGGAGCCGAGAGCGCTTCCAGCTCCGCCAGCACGTCCGCAGGCGTCGCCGACAACAACGCGGTGGCCGTGGACGACGGCAGCGCCGCCATCACGGTCGACTGGCTGGGCGCCCCGCCGGAGATCGGCGACATCACCGAGACGAAGGACACCGACCTGCTCATCGTGGGCGCAGGCAACGGCGGCATGATCGCCGGCGCGTACGCATCCGACCAGAAGATGGACTTCATCCTATGCGAGAAGGGCACCGAGGTGGGCGCCACGCGCCACTGGTTCAACGCCGTCGACACCAAGCCCTTCACCGACCAGGGCTACCACACCGACCGCGCGCGCCTGCACGGCGAGTGGGCCCGCTATTCCAGCGGCACGTGCGACCACAACCTCATCAACATGTGGATGAACGAGAGCAACGACATGTTCGAGTACGTCGACAAGTACATGAGCGAAGCCGGCGCCGTGGTCATCGCCGACGAGTTCGAGATGCCGGGCGGCATGGGCGCCACCCCCTTCTACACCCCCTGCGGCGAGCACCACTACGGCAACGCCGAGGGCGGCCGCGACGGCGTCCCCGTGCGCAACGAGCTGTTCGAGAAGGTCATGAACGACAACGGCTACGAGATCTCCTACAACCATGAGCTGGTAAAGCTGGTCACCGAGGATTCCGGCAAGGTGACCGGCGCCATCTTCAAGACCGATAACGGCTACACGCAGATCAACGCCAAGAAGGGCGTGCTACTGACCACGGGCGGCTACTCCGCGAACCCCGCCATGCTCTCGTCGCTGTCCCCCATCACCACCGCGTCGGTGACCGCGCTGGGCTACAACCAGAACAACACGGGCGACGGCATCAAGGCGGCGCTGTGGGCAGGCGCGGTGAAGGACATCACCAGCGCCACGATGATCTTCGACCGCGGCCTCGTCGCGCCCGGCACCACAGCGGGCTACACCGAGGAGTCCGTCAAGGCCGGCAATCCGCAGTGGCCGGGCAACGGCCAGTTCAACCCCGGCACGCAGCCCTTCCTCAAGGTGAACCTGCGCGGCGAACGCTTCGCCCTCGAGTCCGCCGACTACGACTACCTGCCCCATGCGGCCGCGCAGCAGCCCGGCGGCGTGTACATCAGCATTTGGGACGGCAACTTCGGCGACGACGTGCAGCGCTTCCACACCCTCGGCTGCTCGGCCGGCACCCGCATGGGCGTGCTGGGAGTGAAGAAGGAAGACGGCACGTACGACCTGGACAAGTACTTCGAGAAGGAGCTGGCCGACGGTCGCCTGCAGAAGGCCGACACGCTTGACGAGCTTGCCGACAAGCTGGGCTTCGACGCCGACGCCAAGAAGACGTTCCTCGCCACCTGCGAGCGCTACAACGAGCTGTACGACAACCAGGAAGACGTCGACTTCGGCAAGGAGCCCTACCGCCTCTCCGAGCTGCGCACCCCGCCGTTCTTCGGCGCCACGCTGGGCGGCACGCTGCTCACCACCATCGACGGCGTCCGCATCAACGCCGACTGCCAGGCGCTCAACACCGACTTCGAGCCTATCGAGGGCCTGTACTGCGCCGGCGACTGCTCGGGGTCGCTGTTCAGCGGCAACTACCCCGACCAGATGCACGGCGTCGCCTGCGGCCGCACGATGACCGAGGCCCTGCACGTGGTCAAGCTCGTGGCCGCCAAGTAACGCGTTCCCCTCATAAGCTGCGCGCCCTCCCCTCCCGCGCGCAGCATCCTACCCGCGCCCCGACCTCCCCGGGGCGCGGCATTATTTCGGGGTATGCCACTCGCACGGGTCGGGTGCCGCCAAGCCACGCACACCCATGATGATCATCTCCACGCCGTTCGCGAACGACTCTTCCGAGTACGCCGAATCCACGATGCGCTGCCACACGGGCATGTCGCGCGTCGCGCCACCCGCCGCCTCGTCTGCCAGCCGTCGCTTCTGGGCGGCGATCGCGCTTCCGTTGAACCCGGTGAGAAAGGCGTCCACCATGGCCCACGCCTTCGTGAGCACGGGCTCGGGCATACCCTGGTCGAGATGCAGCGACACGATCTTCTCGGTGTGGGCCGCCAAACCCGCGTAAGAGATGTTCGGATCGAGGTCGATATCGTTCATGTGCGGATGCGCGCAGTACTCCCGATGGATGGAGGTCATCGTGCGCCGCAGCGTGTCGTCCCACCGCTCTCCCGGCACCGGATCGGTGTCGAGCGTTTCCATGAAGCGCGTGAGCACCGCCACCAGCACCTCCTCGCGCGAGGAAAAGTGCGCGTAGAACGCCATGGCCGACACGCCCAGCTCCGCGCCGAGGGCACGCATCGTGAATGCGCCCATGCCGTCGCGATCGATCATGCGATACGCGGTATCCACGATGACGTCCCGGGTCAGCCCGCTCTTCCGCTTCTTTTCGGTTTCCGCATCCACGCCGCGTCCCTCCTGCCAGCACCTCGTTTCGCCCAGCATAGCATGAGCATGCCCGGCCGCGAGCCCTCCCGCCTCCTTCGCATGCGAAAACCAAGAGGAGCCGAAGCGCGCTCGCTCCGGCTCCTCTTCCGAACAGGCCGATCGGCGTTACGCCGCGGGATTATGCGGCCAATCGTGGCAGTGCATGCACTGGTTGTCGGTGATCTCCTTGTCGCGCGCATGGCAGTTCACGCAGGAGTTGTACCCTCCGTGGAGGGAGTCGTGCGGGTTGCTCTGCTCGTAGGACGAAGTGGTCTCGGCCAGCGCCTCGTACGAGCCTCCATGGCAGCTCAAGCACTGCTCGTCGGACACATACGCACCGGTGCCGTCGCCGGCAGCGGTCTGCGTCGTCTTGGCCGACGAGCCGTCCGCATCGGCGCCGGGTTCTGATGTCTGCGGCGCACATGCCGCCAACCCCAAGGTCAGGCAAAGGACAAGCGCAACCGTCGACAACGCGCCTACCGTGGATCGTTTGACGTTCAACATGGCTTTACGCTCCTTTCACCGCATGCTCGGCGGCAACGTAGCCGAACGTGACGGCGCGTCCGATGGACGTTCCAGGGATATGACGGGGGTAGTTGCCGGCGAAGAAGTTGCCCGACGCGTTGCCCACGGCGTACAGCCCCTCGATCACCCGGTCGTCGGTATCGAGCACGCGGCACGAACCGTCGATGGTGAGCCCGCCCACCGTGGCGAGCACGCAGCTGTTCGTGGTCAGCGCGAAGAAGCGCGTGCCCGTGAACGGGATGGTTCCCGCCAGGTCGCGTCCGAAGTCCTCGTCCACGCCGGCCTCGAAAAACCCGTTGTACCGCGCGATGGTGTCGGCGAGGCCCTGCGGGTCGACGCCGCAGGCGGCGGCCAGCTCTTCGGGCGTTGATCCCTCGAACAGCCAGCCCTTCTGCTTGAACTCCTCAACCGCGTCCTCCATGCCCTCGAACATGGTATCGTCGAACACCTGCCAGCAGCTCTTCCCGAAGTCGGGCTGGGCGTTCTGCGCGTTCGACACGCTTTGGAAGGGCAGATCCTCGCGCACGAAGCGCTTGCCGTCGCCGTTCACCATGAGGGCGAAGTACACGGCGTTCCACGTGCGCGCGTCGTAGAACGAATCGGGATTGCCCCAGCGGAAGTTCATCACCGGCTGAGGGCACGGATCCATCTGCGCGCCTGCTTTGATGCCCATGAGATGCCCGTCGCCCGTGGTGCCCCAACCGGGGTTCCACCAACTCGACGAGGCATAATCCTCCGGACGCGTCCACGCTTCCATGAGCTCAGGGTTCGCATCGTAGCCGCCCGTGGCCAGGATCACGCCTTTTCCGGCGTTGATCTGCACGTACTCGTCGCCGCTCTTGGCGATGACGCCGCCCACGCGTCCCGAACCGTCGCGCACCAGCTGCACGCCCGGCGTGCTGAAGCGCAGGTCGAGGTTGTCGTAGGCCTTCGCCACCTCTTGCATCTCGAGGCACACGTAGATGCCCGAATAGCCGGAGCGCACTCCGGCGTCGGGCGGCAGCGAGGGGCTGTCGTAGAAGCCCAGCTCCGTGTCGATGAGCGGGGTCAGCGCCGGCATGCCGCAGGTGGAGGGAGCCTGCTCCACCTTCGAGATGACGAAGCCGTTCTGTCCCTTGTCGAGTTCGGCCTGCCAGAAATCGGTAGCCTCGCCCGAACGGTCGACGTAGGTGCGTATGGGTTCGGGGCGCACGCGCCAGTACGCGCTGCGGTACATCTCGTCCAACAGCGCCACCTTGTCGATCTCGGTGCCCTCCTGGCACTTCGCCCCCACGGCGCCGAAGCACTCGAAGCAGCCGCGGCCCTTCGTCATCTTCTCGATGCAGATGACTTTCGCGCCCTCTTCGGCTGCCTTGAGGCTGGCCATGAGCCCGGCGATACCTGCGCCCACCACCACGATGTCGCAATCCTCGGTCGAAGCGATGTCGCTCGCGGCGATGTCGCGGTCTTCGAAGCCGACCGGCCCGCGCGGCCCCGGGCATGCCGCCTTCTTCACCGGCACAAGCGCCGTCTCGCACGCAAGCTGCCGATACGCGTCCACCGATTCGGCGACGGGCGCATCGTCGGCGAAGGCGATGCCCGTCGCGCCCAGCGTCCCCAGCGTACCAGCAGAAAGGCCCGCCAAGCCGATCCCCTTCAGGAACGAGCGACGCGATACGTCGTACTCTCCCATAGTCCCTCCTTGTTCGTTTTTCTTTACAACGTAAAGTGAATGGTAACGTGTTTTATTTACGTTGTAAAGTAAGAGCTTGCGAATACGCCGCGTCGAGCAGCAGAGCGCGAAAAGGGATCCCGCAGGATCCCTTTTACGAACAGATGTTTCACGTGAAACATCCGCGTTACGGAGGCGCCGCGCGAAGCGGCGGGCGGGCGGCGTAGCGCTACTTCCTCACACCGGACATGGTTTGCTCGACGATGCTGTCCATCATGTCGGGGGTCAGCATGCCGCTGATGTAGCCGAAGATGTTGCCGTCCTTGTCGATCATGAACGTCGTGGGGAACGACCTGATACGGTAGCCGCTGAACATCTCGCCCGTCGTGTCCATGAGCACGGGATACGTAATGCCCCGCTCGTCGATGAACGCCTTCACGTCGGCTTCGGACACGTCGCTGTTGTTGGGACGGCTGTCGGTTTTCGGATTCGCCACGCCCAGCACCACGAGGTCGCCCTCGTTCTCGCCACGATCCCGGTACAGCTTCTCGATGTCGGGGATCTCGCGCTGGCACGGCCCGCACCAGGTGGCCCAGAAGTTGAGGAACACCGTCTTGCCGCGGTACTCGTCCAGCGAGTGCTCTTCGCCGTTCTGGTCGACCAGCTTGAGGTCGGCCAGCGGCGCCGCCTGCGCATCGGCCTTGCTCGCAGCGCCATCGCCCGAGCCGGCGTCCTTGCCCGCATCGGAAGCATCGGACGAACCGCCGTTCGCCCCGTCGCCCTTCGCCTCATCCGTGCCCTGGTCGGCCGGCTGCTCCTGCGCGGCGGGCGCGCCGCCGAACGACGACAGATAGCTGGTCACGCCGTTCATCCACCCGGTCACGGTCATCACGCCCATGACGATGAGCAGCGCGCCGCCCACCTTCACCGTATACTTCACCACGTTGCCGTGCGTACGGAAAAAGCGCAGCACCTCGCCCGTGAACAGACCCACCGCCAAAAACGGCAGCACGAAGCCGATCGTGTACACGGCCACCAGCCCGAAGCCTGCCGCGGCCGAAGCGCTCGACGACGCCATCAGCAGCACGCTGGCCAGCACCGGACCCACGCACGGCGTCCACGCGAAGCTGAACGTGAAGCCCAGCACCAGCGCCACCAGCGGGTTCATCGCGAACCTATTCAGCCGAAACGGCAGACGACGCTCCTTCTCCACCGCCTTCGTCTTGCCGAACGCGCCCAGCATGTACAGGCCGAACGCCACCATGATGACGCCGGCGACGATCGAGAACACGCGCTGGTTTCCGGTGAAGAACTGGCCGAGCGCCGTGAATCCGAAGCCCAGCAGGAAGAACGCGAAGCTCACGCCCACGACGAAGAACAGCGTGTTCACGAACACCTTCTTACGCGGGTACTCGACGGTCCCGTCATCGTTCGTCTTCGCCGCGCCGCCTGCCAGATAGCCCACGTACAGAGGAATCAGAGGCAGCACGCACGGCGAGAAGAAGCTCAGCAGGCCTTGCACGAACACGGTGAGCACGGGAATGCTCGTTTCGAGGGAGAAGCCCATGATCTCCTCCTAGCCCTCTGCGCCGGACGATGCCGGCCGACCATCGAAAGGCACGACGCCGTCGGAGCCGAATATGCGGTCGTCGATGTCGGCGATCGATATCTGCGCAAGCCGTTCACGGCAACGCTCGTCTAAATCGAGGAATATGTCGTCCATGATGCCCGCCATACCGGATGCCACAAGGCATTTCATGTCCATATCGCCGCTATGCCAACCGGATTGCACAAATCTGATGTTGAGCGCATCGGCCACCATATGCAGATCGACCGCCGAAGCGTCCCCTGCAAAACGGTAGCCGCCCACGTTGCCTTCGCGCGTGGTCACGAACCCGGCGCGCTTGAGCGGAGCCATCACCTTGCGCACACGCGCCGCGTTCGTACAGATATTCTTGGCCAAAGCCTCGCTGGAAACGATGTCCGCCTTATGGTTCAGATACACCAGCGCGTGCACCGCAACAATGAAATCGCTGTTCATGATGCTGCTCCGTCTACGACAAATCAACTGTTTCACTTCTTTATACAGTAACTTTTGTACAAAAGAAAGATACAGTTGAGAAATCGAGCCGAAAAACCCGTAGAGAGCAGGCGAGGGCGAATCATCGGCCCGAAAACACGCTTCCGAGCCGAATTCCGTGTCTTTGGGCCGATGATGAGCCCTTCCGACCGCTATCGCCTCAAGCTCGACAATATTCCGGGCCGCGCGGGCGGGTTCGGCAGATGGATCAGCCGCGGTTCGAAGTCGAACAGCTCCTCGGTGGACACCGTCGAGCTCACCGTCAGGCAGCTCTTCAAGCACGCGTCGGCGCACAGGTTGCACTGCACGCAGTCGGCCGCCGAGAACTCCAGGAAGCTGCCCTCCCCCTCCTCAGGCACCAGCTCGCTTTTGCGCAGCGCGCCCGTCGGGCAGAACACCGTGCACATGTTGCACGAGCTGCACGCCTGCGTGTCGATGGATACCGAGCCGAACAGCCGCGTGTCGATCTCGGGAACCGTCGGCGCGCCCAACCGGTCCATCGCGTCCAGCACCAGCATGCGTCGCTGCGGGTTGAACTGCGGCAGCGTGCCAGCGTCGGACATGCGCAGCCGCTCGCGCAGCGACGGCGCAGCGTTGTCGTTCTTGAACACCATCACCTCGGCCGTCTTGCCCGCGGCGTCCTTCGCCCGCGTGCGCGCGCTCGTGAAGAAGCCGCGGCGCGACTCGCCCAGCAGCGTGCGCTTGTCTTCGAGCAGCATCTCGTCGGGAAACGCCGACGCGCGCCGCACGCAGACGTCCGAGCCCTGCGCAGCCATGAGCTCGTTCGCCGAAGCCACCGTGGCGTCGATACCCGGCACGTTCGAGCGGAACTTGCACGTGGCGCACGTGCCGTCCACCAGCACGATATCCTCCACGCCGCGCGCCGCAAGACCCAGCAGCACGCTTTCCTCCATGCGCGCGAGGCAGGGCACTTCGGCGTACTTCGCCGGGTCGGCCAGGCGCTTCGACGCTATGCGCGCGCATGCGAACACGGCCTTCCCGCTGGTCGCCGCCACGGCGGACGCCACGCTGGAGGCGAGGTCCTCGTCCAGCGGGCGCAACGGGATGAGCGCCTCCACCGGGCATACCGTGGTGCAGGCGCCGCACGCCACGCATCCCTCGCCGTCAAGCTCCAACACGTTGTTGGCCGCGAACACCGAGCCCGTCGGACAGGCGTCCGCGCATTTTGCGCACGACGCATGGCGGTTGCGCACCACCACGCAGCGATCGCTCGCCAGGTACACGGCCTTCGACTCCAGTGCCTCGGCCACTTCCACGATGTCTACCAGGTTCGGCATGCCAATTCCTCGTCTCGTCTTCCGCTACTTCTCGAGAAACGTCTCCTCGATGGCGCGCAGCTCCTCGGGCGTGTTCGCGTTGATGAAGCAGCCGCCCATGGGCTCGGCCTCCAGCACGCGCTCCTGCGGGAACTCGCACACCTCTACGTCCGCGAAGAACCCTTGAGCGCGCTTCTCGCCGCGGTCGAGCGCGGCGCTCACGGACGGCAGGCAGCCCGCGCGGCGGTACATCGCGTGGAACGGTTCGAACCCGTGCTTGTTCACCGGCACCACCACATCGGCGCCCGTCTCGTTCATGGCCAGCGCCTCGGCCACCACGAGCGACGGGGAAGCGAACACCATGTCGCAGGCAACCACGGCCACATACGGGTTGCGCGCAGCCTCCAGCGCCGTGTACAGACCCGGCAGCGCCCCGCGCACGTTGAACGCGTCGCGCACCAGCTGGATGCGATACTGCGGGAACTCAGCGTGCAGAAAGTCCAGGCGCTCCGGCTCGTTCGTGGTGATCACGAGGTCGTCGGCAACCGGGCCCAGACGCTCCACCAGCCGGCAGATCAGCGGCCGGCCCGCGAACGGCACGGTCGCCTTGCTCTGCCCCATGCGCCTGCTCTCGCCGCCCGCCTGGATGACCACGGTCACGCGCGGCCGCACGAAACGCTGCTCCACGAAGTCGGCGAGGCCAGCGATGTCGTCGAGCGCGAACGCCGGCACGTGATACAGCTCGGCGGCATGGCGCGCCTCCTCGATGTCGGTGACGACGGCCACCGTGTCCGACGTCGGCAGCTTGTTCGATATGTCGGCGTAGTCGGGATGCTGCGTCTTGAAATGGTCTCCTGAAGCCCTCTCGACCCGCTGCGCGGCACGGCTCAGCTCCTCGCGCGCCGCATCGTCGTCGGCCGAAGGCACGGTGCCGCGGGTGAACTGGGTGAAGTCGGTGCCCAACGGCCAGCCGCAGCGCGCGCCCTCGGCGAACACGTCGGCCACCCGCGCGTCGGCGTCGTTGCCCGAGCGCATGATCTCGATGGTGGGCAGCCCGCTTTTGCGGTACCCCTCCACCACCACGATGTCGTGGCCGGGCATGCTGCGCACGATGTCCGAGCACTCGATCTCGCCTTCCACGGACTTGATGCGGGCGATCTGCCCGGGCGCGGCGATCACCGTCTCGCGCGCGCCAGCGGCGCGGTGGCGGTACGAATCCTTCCCGGGATAGTCGATGTCGAAACCCACGTGGCTGTGATGCTTCACGCTGCCCACGTCGCGCCCGCGTCGCACCAGCTCGGCGATGAGCTGCTCGATGAGCGTCGTCTTGCCTGAATTATGCCGCCCGACGATAGCCAGGGCGGGGCTCGGTATGTTGACCATGCGCTCCCCCGTTCGTTCGGCGCACAGTATAGCACGAAGCGCCGCCCGCACCGGGAAGGAGAGGCAGGACGCACGCAGAAGCGCCAGGTCGATAAAACGCTGCGCAGAGCCGCGCCGATCCCGCAATCGTTGTTTTTAGCAACACAACGAAACCGTTTGCGTTGCATAACGAAACATGCCGGAAGCCGCGCCAAAAGGCGCGGCTTCCAAGGGAGGGAGGGAAACGCGAAACGCTTACGCAGTGATCGTCGGCAGGTAGAACACACGGGGCTCCGTGCCCTCTTCGGGCAGGTACGCCTCGCCGCCGCGCTCGGCCACGAGCTTCTTCATCTCGTCGAGGTCGCCGAACAAGCGCGCCTCCGCCATGCACGCCTTCACGCATACGGGATCGGGCTTTCCGTCGCCGGAATGCTCGATGCAGAAGTCGCACTTGTCCACCGTCATCTTCGGCATGTTCTCATAGGCGACGCTCTCGTATTCGTTCAACTCGGAGCCGAAATAGCCGTCCTCGCTCTGAACGAGGTAACGCGCGCCGTAGGGGCAAGCCTCCATGCAGCTCTTGCAGCCGATGCACTTCTCCTTGTCGATGACCACGATGCCGTCCTCGTCGCGGATGGTGGTGGCGCCCTGCGGGCACACCGCCACGCACGGCGGGTTCTCGCACATCATGCACAGCATGGGGCGGATGGTGCGCACCGCGTTCGGATAGGAGCCTTCGGTGCCGCGGTCCACGCGCGAGCGAGTCACCGTCGGGGGCGTGCCGTTCGCGCCCTTGCACGCCACCGAGCATCCGTGGCAGCCAACGCATTTCTCAAGGTCGATAACGAACCCATAGGCCATGAAACTCATCCTCCTTTCCGGGGATTAGGAAATCTTCTCGAGCTTGCAACGCACGCACTGGTCCACGCCGGATCCGACGTATTCCATGCGCTTCGGATCGCCTGCGGGCACCAAGTGGTTCACCGCCGTGCCCTTCGTCTTGCCGATGGGCTGGTAGTCGGATTTCGCATTCAGGTGGCCGCCCACCGACGCCACGCATTCGGGATGCACGAACTCGGTGAGCACGGCCACGCCTTCCACCACATCGCCGTCGCGGTTCGACAGGCGCACCTTGTCACCCGATTTGATGCCCTTGGCGGCACCGGTCGCCGCGTTGATCTCCAAGAAGTACGTGGTATCGTCCAGCTCGTTGATCTCGTTGATCCAGGCGTTCTCCACCTGCCAGGTATCGGTGTTGATGGCGTTCGTCCAGTACACGGGGAACAGGTCGAAGCCTTCCTCCTCCACCTCGTGGTCGAGACACGGCATGAATTCGGGCAGCGGGATGTAATCGTCCGTCTCCCAGTAGATGCCCAGCTTGTCAACCTCGGCCTCGATCTTCTCCTTCGCTTCAAGCATGAAGTCGAAGTACAGCGGAATGCGCCCTTCCATGCCCGCCGCGAACACGTACACCTCGTCGGCCTTGCGCTCACGCGTCAGCACGCCGTTCTCGCGGAACCAGTCGATGCCGCGATCCTTGCCCGCCAACGACTTGAGCGCGGCGTCGCACACGCGCTCAGCCGTGATCTGCTCCTTGCCGTCAAGCTTGTACTCGTCGGCAAGCTTGTAGTAGTCGTTGAGCGCTGCAGAATACTCGGCGGTCTTGCCTGCCTTCGCCGCGAGCGCGCCGAACGTGTCGAGCGCCGACGGGCAGTTGTCCTTGGCCTCCACGATGGGCATGCGCCCGGCGACGATATAGGGCACCTCGGGCAGGCCGGGCACGCGGTGGTTGTTGAACGACAGCGGCAGCGGATCGTAGCGCTCGAGGTAGCACGGCTCGGGGATGATGAGGTCGTAGTAGTAGGAGGAATCGTTCAGATAGATGTCCATGCCGAAGATCCAGTCGAACGATTCCAGCACCTTGGCCTGGTAGTCGTGGTTGCACCAGTTCTTCAGCGGGTTCGACGCCATGCAGAACGCCACCTCGGACGGCTCGGTGCCGTACACCTCCGGCTGCACCTGGGCGATGTAGCCGAAATGCTGGTCCATCGTGAGGGGCTGCAGCTCCTCCATCGCCTCGGACGTGGGCGTGTAGCTGGCCTCGCGGATATGCTTGTAATGCGAGCCGTTCGACGGCCAGCCGTGCGCCATGTTGAGGTCCTCGATGAGGCCGTCCTCTTCCCAGACGGTGAACTCCCAGGCGTGATCCTTGTCGCCCTCGTAGAACCCGTACTTGTTACGCGTGTAGAAGCCCAGGTAGCCGCCGCGCGAGAACGTCGAGCCCACGAGCGTGTTCAGCTGAAGGATGGCCCAGTGCGTGATGAAGCCGTGCTTGTGCCGCGCGATGCCCGAGAACGTGTCCACGGCCACGGGGCGGTAGGGCACCGTGAGCCCGTCCACCTCGACGGTCTGACCGATACAGGCCGCTTCGCCGAACTCCTTGGCCAGGCGGCGCGTGGTGTCGGCGGGGATCGTCGTGACCTCTTCAGCGTATTCGGGCGTGTACTTCGCAACGGAGTCCTTGAAGATGCTGAACGCCGTGCGCACCGGCGTGCCGTCCACCTCGAAATCGCCTTCGAGCGCGGGCTCTTTGACTTCGTCGTAGGGCTTCGCCGTGTTGTCGGACAGATCCCAGTACAGCGCCTTGTTGCCCTTCGACGCGTCGCGCACGATGCGCTGCGTGGCCGGATCAACCAGCGACGGCCCGTTCGTGCGCGCGGCAAGGAACTCCTTGTCGTACAGGTCGTACTCGTTCACCAGCAGGTTCGCCATGGCGAGCGCCACCGCGGCATCGGTTCCGGGGCGAATGGGCACCCACTCGTCGGCCTTCTCGGCCGCGCCCGACATATGCGGGTCGAAGTTCACCAGTTTGCAGCCGTTCGCGCGCGCGTCGGCGAACACCTTCGCCGTGATGCTGGTGCCATGACGCGTGGCCACGCCCGCTTGCGTGCCGAACTGCATGAGGTACTTGCAGTGCGCGTAGTCGGGAAGCGCGTTGCCGCAACCGGTCAGCAGAGCCGAAATGGGATGCGTGGGCGCACCGCAGATATCGGCCTTGAACGGGATGGGGATGTTGCCGTTGCTGCCCAGCCAGTTCATGGAGTCGATCCACGAGATAATGCTCGTGATCAGCGCGAACACGATGACGGGCTTGTTCTTCTGCTTCTGCTCGTCAAGCTTTTCCAAGATGAGGTCGTACGCCTCGTCCCAGCTGATCTCCTCCCAACCCGGGTCGGTGCCGACGCCCTTCTGCGGATTCGTGCGCTTCATGGGCTTCGTGATGCGGTTCTCGTCGTAGAGCTGCATGATACCCGCCGTGCCCTTGCCGCACAGATGGCCCCAGCCGGCAGGACTGCGGTCGTCGCCCTTGATCTCCACAAGCTTTCCGTCCACCACATGGCCCAGGATGCTGCAAGCGTTGAAGCACATGTTGCATTGCGAGGGCAGCCACACGCCCTCGTCCTCGGCCGGCGCCGCGGCGTCCGACGCCTTGTCGTCCCCCTGCGGGGCGCACCCGACGAGCGCGCCGGTCGCGCCTATAGCGGCTGCCGCCGCACCCCCCTTGACGAAGCTGCGGCGGGTGATGCCGCCCGGTGCAGCGATGTTGGAGCGGTTCTCCATTGGTTTCCTCCTCCTCGTACGATGATTATGCAGAACGTGCAACCAGATCGGCGGGCACCACCTCCTCGAGTTCTCCCAGGAATCGATCGACCTCGGCAACCGTGGTTCGGTCGCTGAAGCTGAGGCGATAGGTGCAACGCGTGAGCGAGGCGGGCACGCCCGCCAGCTGCAACGCCAGCGGATGCTTCTCGCGCCAGGTGCCGGGAGGCACCGTGGTGTGGTTGGAGCTGCACGCCATGGATGCCGAGAGGTACACGCCCGCGTCGCTCAGATCCGCAAGCACCGCGCGGTTGTCGGTGCCCGGCAGCGAGAAGTTCACGATGAAGGGAGACCCGCCGTCGCGCGAGTTCACGATGACGTCGGCGTAGCGGTGGCGCAGCGCGCCGACCACATGCGCGCGCAAGGTCGAAGCGCGCTCGAATGCTGCCGCTTGCTCGGCATGCGCGATGCGCGCGGCCTCGGCGAAGCCGGCGATAAGGGGCAGCGCCTCGGTGCCCGAGCGCAGCCCGCGCTCCTGTCCGCCGCCGAACGCCGTGGTGAACAGCCGGGTGCCGCGCCGCACGTACAACGCGCCGACGCCCTTCGGACCGCCCACCTTGTGCGCGCAGAACGACAGCAGGTCGGCGTCCAGCTCGTGCACGTCGAGGGGCAGCTTCCCGAACGCCTGCACCGCATCGGTGTGCACGAGCGGCCCGCGCGTTTTTCTCGCGCAGCCGACGGCGCGGCAACGCCGGACGACGTCTTCGATCGGGAAGCGGTACCCCAATTCGCTCTGCACGCTCATCACCGTGGCTAGCACTACGTCGGGAACCTCGTCCAATATGCGATCAAGTCCGGAAAGATCGAGCTCGCCGTCGCGAGCGTCCAAGTAAAACACCGTCCAGCCATCGCGCTTGAGGCCGCGCACCGTTTTCGTGACCGAAGGGTGTTCGAGCGCGGACGTGACCACCGCCCCCGCACGGCCATGATCGCGAGCGTACGCAGAGCACGATCCCGTGATGGCGAGGTTGTTCGCCTCCGTGCCGCCCGAGGTGAAATAGATCTCGTCGGGAAACGCGCCCACGGCATCAGCCACGGCTGCGCGGCTCTCGTCGAGCAACGCCCTTGCTGCACGCCCTTTCGCATGCTGGGACGACGGATTTCCGTACGCATCGCGCATGACGGCGGAAACCGTCTCGATCACGCACGGATGCATGGGCGCGGTCGCCGCGTTGTCCAAATAAGCTTCAGCGCCTCCATGCGCTGAGCTCTCATCTGCATGCATACGTTCCATAACTTCCCCCGTCCCCTGGCGGTCGCCGTTTCGCGCGGCCGGCCTCCCCGTTGACTCTGGCCGAAATCTAACAGCCCTTGCACCCGTTTCACCGCGACGGAACGGGGGCAACCCGAAAATACCCCTGTCAGGGGGATACGTTTTGCCGGGATCGCCCCCTGCGCTCGCAGCCTTTCCCCGGCAAACCCGATACAATAGAGAACGGGGGAAGGGGGAAGCATGGGAAAGTTCGGCTTTGCTGCGCTGGGCAAGCGCATCAAGCTCTCCGTGTTCAGCTTCGACGTCCAGCCGACCATCGCGTTAGGTTTCGCGCTGCACTGGACGTGGGTATGGGTAACGTTTTGGAGCTCGACCTTCTACTCCATCTCGCCCGCACCAGGGCCGGCCACGGTAGGCGTGCCCCTCGAACCGCTCTGGCTGCTTTCGCTTTTAACGAACGTGCTAGGCTACGGCGCCCTGTTCGTCATGAGCCGCAAGCGGCCGGTATTCGGATGCAGCTCGGCCGTCCCCCTCGTAGCCGGGGCCCTTACGCTTATGGGGACGCTGCTCGTTTCGTATCCGTCGGCCGCTTCGTTCAACGAAGCGAGCTCGTTCGCCTACTTGTTCGGAGCGCTGATCACCGGAGTCGGAAGCGCCGTCGAGGTGATCCTCTGGGGCGAGCTTCTCACTATACTCGGCGCACGCCAGACCATCGTGTACAGCATGCTGGCAACCGTCATCGGCAGCGCGTTCTACCTGCTGCTGTCGTTTCTGCCCGATCAGGCTGCACGCTTTCTGACGGTAGGACTTCCCGCTGCGGAAATGTGGCTGTTCACGCGCAAGCAGAGCATCGTGCGGACCGCACGCCAGCCCTCCGACGAAGTCGCCGGCCCCGACGCGCCCCCTTCCGGCCGCAAGCCCCGCCTCACCACGACGCGCAAGGCGCTGCTGGAGATCGCGGGCATATCGCTGTTCTTCGGCCTTTCATACGGACTCATGAAAGGCTTCTTCGCGCTGAGCAGCGACAACCTCATCACGGTGCGCGACTACCTCAACATCGTGGCGCTCATCCTGGGGGCTACCGCCATCCTCGTCACCACCAGCGTGTTCCGGATGGATTTCCGGCACATGACTTACCAGGTCGCCTTGCCGCTCATGGCGGCGGGCTTCATCTTCTTCTCGCTCACCTACCCGCTCGACCTCATCGGGTTCGCGCTGCATCAGATGGGCTACCAGTACTTCTACATCATCATCTGGGCGCTATGGGCGCTGCTGGCGCGTAAGCTGGACAAGCCGGTGGCCCGTTTCGCATCGTTGTCGATGATGATGCTCATGGCCGGCCAGCTGGTCGGCTCTATTGCAGGCGCCCAGCTCGTGCTGCTTGCCGACGACCCCTACACGATGGCCGTCGTGGCCGCATGCTCGGTGTTCGTGATCCTGCTCGTGTCGCTGTTCGCCTTCGAAAGCCCTTTCCCCGAATCGGGATGGAGCATGTTCGATCCGCTCGGCCAAGATGGACCGGCTCCGCGGTTCAGGCGCTCGCTCAAGAAGCTGGCCGAGATGAGAGGGCTGTCCCCGCGCGAAACAGAGGTGCTCGAATTGCTGGCGAAAGGACGCAACTGCAGCTTCATCAGCACCCAGCTGGTCATCTCGGAGGAGACGGCGAAAACCCACATCAAGCGCATCTACCGCAAATTCGGCGTGCACTCCCAGCAGGCGCTCCTCGACATGATCGAGCTCGACGGCGACTGTCACTGAGCCTCCGCACGCAAACACGCCGGAAGCCGCGCCAAAAGGCGCGGCTTCCGAGGGAGGGAGGGTATGGCAGGTTGAAGAGCTACGCGGTCGCGGCGTGCTTGCCGGCCACGCGGCCGCTGGTCATGGCGTTGCCCATGTTGTTGCCGGCCGAGGGGCAGTTGTAGGCGTTGCCGTAGCGCTCGCCCATCGTGTTGCCCACGGCGTACAGACCCTTGATCACCTCGTTCTTCGAAGCGGTCAGCACCTGGTAATCGCCGTTCACGCACAGGCCCGCCAGCGTGTTGAGGCCAGGGCCGTACAGCTTGTTCGTGCCCTGCGCGGCAATGAAGAACGGGCCTTCGTCGATGGGGATCAGCAGGTTCTCGGGCTTGCCGAAGTCGGTGTCCTTGCCCGCGGCGCACAGCTCGTTGTAGCGCTCGACGCTGGCCTTGGCGTTCTCGAGCGCCTCGCCTTCGAGACCGGCGTTCTTCAGCGCGTCTTCGAGCGTGGCTCCCACGAATATCTCGTTCACGAACGGGCTCGTGCGGTTCGCGATCTCCAAACCGCGCACTTCCACCGTGCCGGCAGCGGGATCCGCCGCCTCCATCTGCGCCTGGAACTCCTCGATGCCCTCGGGGAAGCCCCAGTTGGGAGCGCCGTGATCGAGGCCGCCCGCCTGGATGTAGCTCATGTACTTGCTGTCCATGATGGCGAAGTTGCCCACCATCTTGGCCTCCGGGTTGATAGGCTGGCGGCACGACTGCGCCAGCACGAGGCCCGCGAACGATTCGTTCATGAAGCGCTGGCCGTTGCAGTTCATCCACAGACACGGCGTGGAGCCCCAAGGGCCGAACGAGATGGAGGGCGCGTCGCCCGCAACCGGGCGGGGATGGCTCTCGATGGCGCCGCCCGCCCAGCACCCGATCTTATGGCCGGATCCGTCGCAGTCGGTCATGCCCATGAGCTCGGCGCGGTCCACGCCGTGGCGCTCGGCGTTCTCGGCGCATTCGGAGCACAGCTCCCACACCATGTCGGTGTTGCCGCCGAAGTCGCCCGTGGCCAGGATGACGCCCTTGGCCGCCTCGAACTTCACGTAGTTACCGTCGGCGTCCTCGGCGATGATGCCCTTCACGGTGCCGTCGGCATCCTGCACGCAGCGCGCCGCGGTCTGCCCGCAAAACCACTCGGCGCCCAGGTCCTCGGCCGCATCGCGGCAGTATTCCTCGATTTCGGCCAGACGCGAGATGCCCGTCTTCTGCTTCTTGCCCACGGGCTGCTCGTTCTTCGTGCCCACCGTCTGCACCGTGGACGCCCACATCTTGTAGCCCGAAACTTCCACGGGGTAATCGGCGCCGCTGGGCTTGTCGTAGGCGATCTGCACGATGCACTGGCCGCCCTCGTAGTCGAACACGTCCGATGTGTCGGGGATCAGCGAGGCCAGGTTGTCCATCATCTCGCCGGAGTTGTACACGAACGAGCGGATAACCTCGGTGTTGCAGCGGCCGTTGGCGCGGCGCACGTACTCGTTGACGATCTCGTCGAGGTCGTACGGGCCGAAGCCCCACGCCTCCAGCATCTTGGAGTTGTACGAGCAGATGTCGTCGCCGCGGTAGACGATCTCGCCGTCGTTGTGCTTCTCGATGACGGCGACCTTCGCGCCTTCCTGCGCCGCTGCAAGCGCCGCCTGCGTGCCGGCGTGGCCGCCGCCCACCACCACGACGTCGAAGCTTTTCGTCTCTTTGATGTCGGCGTCGGCGATCTCGGGCGCGCTTCCCAGCCAATCCTCGTCGCACATGTAATAGGTCGGACGCGCGACCGCCGCGTCGGCGGACGACGCGTCGCCGCTCTTGGCCGACGCGGACGACGCCTGCGGAGCGCATCCGGTCAGCCCGGCCATCGCGCCGAGGACGCCGGCGCTGGCAGCGCCCACCAAGAAGTTCCTGCGAGAAAGTTCCATGTTCCCCATCTCCTTTGCGTTGTGCTTCGTACCCTGCGACCCCATCTTTGCCCGAACCGACGCACGCTTCCATCCGAAAAAACGTTGATTTGCGTTTCCGCAGATGGCGAATGCTTCTCAACGGTTTTACGTAGACGCCTCAACGCTGATTGTTTACGCAGGTGAGACGCGCGGATGCTATAATTCGACGCACGGCGAGGGAAGGAGGCGGCTATCGAGACGCAACGCGAAACAACGGGCAAGCTCGAACGCGGGCGGGCGGGCGAAGGGCTTTCCCTACCCGCTATGACAGCGCTCATCGTGGGCGTCGCCTGCCTGTTCTCCACGCTGCTCATCTATTCGGGAACGGTCATCTCGTTTCTGCGCTTCGAGCATACGTTGCTGTTCGTGGGCACCTTCGCCGAAACCACCCTGTTGGCGGCCACGCTGTTCGGCGCGCTGTTCCTCGGCTTGTCGCTGGCGGGAAAACGCCTGCCGTCCATGCTGCTGGGCGCCGGGGGCGGCATGCTGTACCTGTGCTGCGCGCTCGCGTTCGCGTACTTCTCCTGGTTCGGCAGCTTGGGTACGGCGCTGCTCATCGCGCTTGCCGTGGCCGCCGCCCTCGGCGACGTGTGCTTGGCGCTCACGTGGGGGCGCATCTGCGCGCGTTTCAAAATCAAGCGCGCGCTCGTCGCCGTTTCCCTTGCCAGCATGCTATCGGCCGGGATCTGCTTTCTGTACGCCGTGCTGCCCCTGCCGGGCGTGACGGTGCTGTTCGTGCTCAGCTCCATCGCGGCCGTCATCGTCCCTCTCGCGTTCTCGGGAACGGCGGACGGCACCGAGCAGACCGCCCCCGAACGCGCCGAGGGCCGCACGACGGGCGCCACCCTGGCCTCGCTGGCCGACGTGATCGTCGCGCCCGGGCTGGGGCTGCTCGTGTTCGCGTTCGCGATGGCCGTCATGCGCACCGCGTTCAACGAGAGCCAGAACGCCTACCTGGCCGCGCTCGCGCTCGATGCCGCGGCGCTGCTGGCGTACACGACCCTGCGCAAAAAGCGCTTCGCGCTGCGAGGCGGCATGCACCAGACGTTCCTGCCGCTCATGGCCATGGTGCTGCTGGCGGCCACCAGCATCTCGGCATCGGTGGGCAGCGGGTCGGGACTCGTGTCGTTTCTGACCTACGCGCTGTACGCGCTGGCGGCCATCCTCACGCTGGCCACGCTATGCGCCATCGCGAACGCGGGCGAGTTCTCGGCCGACCTCGTGTTCTCCACCGCCGTGCTGCTGTTCTGCGCAGCCTCCTTCGCCGGCCAAAGCTTCGCGAGCGTGCTCGACGACGACCTCATCCATGTGGCGGTGACGGTCACCACCACGCTGTACGCGTTCGTCATGGTGCTCTCGTCGTACGTGCGCCGCACCCGCGATGCGCACGACGAACAGCGCGCCGCCGAGGACGCCGAGGACGAGGCGACGCCCGCAAGCTCGCCCGACCGCTGCGCCCAGCTGGCGGCCGCGCACAACCTCACGGCGCGCGAGCAGGAAATCCTCGCCTACCTCGCCGAAGGCCACAGCGGCGCCTACATCTCCGACGTGCTGTTCATCTCGCCGAACACGGTGCGTACCCACATCCACAACATCTATCGCAAGCTCGACGTCTCCTCGCGCGAGGACATCCTGCGCCTGACGAAGGGTTGATCTCGGCCGCACCGAGCCGAATACGAACTCGTCGGCATCGTCGCCCCAGCTCAGCTCCCCGCTCGTTGCTCGCCGAAAATATATGTTGTGATTTCGTGAAGAGGGGTGGTATAATAATCCGTGCATTTACAGAGGCTTTGATGCTTCGGTAAAGATAAGGGTTCTGTTTTTTGGAGGGGGCAGAACCCTTTGTCTTTCTTTGGGACGCTTGCGTCCCATTTTTTATGCCTGCGTTCCGCGCTATGCGGCATCGTCCAGCACGTCTTCCAGGAACGCCTGATCCGTTTCAAGCACCCCTAACACGATGTCGGCCAACGCCCGATAGAATCCCGTGCGTGCAACGCGTTGCACGTCGTCGGCGAAATCGGGAACCCAGTTCAGCAGATGCTCCTCGAGAAACGCACGGCGAGCCTCCAAAAGGTTCGCGCACGATCCATCGTCCCCCGCTTCCAGCGCCTCGGCGGCGCGCTCTCCCAACAGCTGCATGAACTCCAACTCGAACGCCAGATGATCCTCGGGCTCGCACGCTTCGTCCACCAACACCACCTTTGCCGCACGGTACGCCGCCAGCACTTCGTCGCGCGCATCCTGCATCAGCAGATGCTCAGGCGAGGTGTATACCGACTCGTACGGAAAAGCCACCTGCTCTCGATCCTGCGTCACGCCGATGAACGTATGCAGGAAGTCCACGGCCAAATCGCCGCGCTGGCGCTCTCCGCCTGCGTTCAGATAAGCGCACAACCCTCGATAGCCCGCATCGAGATGATCGTTGCCGCTCGCGGCAGGAAACCTCATCGCGCGCAGCCTCCCGAGAGCCTCGTCATCCACCTCGGTGCGCAACAAACGCGCCACGAACCCGTACGCCGCACTCTGCTGCCGGAGCGCCTCGGCCAAGGCGCGCATTCCCTCGTCAATCATCGTGCCTCCTTCGCGGCAACGCCGCTTTCGTCGTCTTCTCCATCGCGCAGCGCTTCCAGCAAGTCGAGACCGCGCTCCGTGACATGCCAGGCATCGGCCCACTCCATTGCATCTATGCGCTCCAGCTCGCCCAGGAAATATCCGGCGAACAAGCGCGGATTCTGCACGAGCGGATGAGGGTCGATCACCGCGTCGATGGCGCTTTTGTCGCGTGGGCATTCGGCGGCGAACTCCAGCAAGGCGCGATACACCGGCAGGTAGACCGCGTCCTTGGCCAACAGCGCCTGCGCCTTCGCGCCGATAGGATCGGAATCGAGATACGCAGCGCCGGCTTCGGTGATCGCCCATACGCCCTCGGCCGGCGCAGTCGTCACGAAGTTGCCGTCCTCGTCCACGGCAAGTTCGGGTTCCTCTCCCGTTTCAAGGGCAGCTTGCGCCGCTTGCTCTTCCTCGCTGGGTTCGTACGCCAGCGCGCCGTAGCGCTCCAGCAGCGCGCGCAGCTCCGCCGGACGATAGACCGAACGGTTGCACCGGAGCACCTCGTCCATGATCGAGTCCAGCTCGCTGGGCGTGCGCGGCGTACGGCACGCTTCCAACGCGGTCATCAGCACCTTCTGGCATCCCGGTGCGGCCTTGAACACCTCTTCGACGCTCATTGCTCCTCCTTCGTATCGCGCTCGGCCGCAGAAGGCTCGAGCAGGGTTTTCTTGGACAGGAATGGAAACGTGATGGCGTGCACGGGACACGCGTCGGCGCACTCGCGGCACTTCACGCACTCGTTGAGCGGAGCGGAAGCCGCCCGATCATGCAAGTCGATGCCTTCCGGGCACGCGTCGGCGCACCGATGGCAGCGCTCGCCGTGAGCCGCATGCAAGCACGTCCCGACGTTCGCCTGCGGCCGGAACGTGCGGTTGCCGCGCGACACCAACGACAGCAGCGCTCCCAGCGGACAGAACCGATGGCACCATTTCCGCAGCACTGCCAACTCCAGCACGAGCATGGCCGGAAACACCAGAAGCGACCAGGTGACCTCGTTGAACTGGAACACCCTCCACACCACGACGAGTGTTCCGAACGTCAAACCGACCGGGCACACAAGGCAGAACACCGGGAACCCGAACGCAGCCGTCGAGAGGATGGCCCCGCCCAGCACCCAGTTGCGCGAATCGCGCAAGCCCCCGCGCTCGGACGCCGGGACATCGAGAGGCCCGGAATCCGGTGAAGAAGCATCGCGCTTCGAGGCCTTCTTTCCTCGAAACACCCGTCTCAACAACGGGACGGGACAGCCCCAGGCGCAGAAGGCCCGGCCCAACAGCAGCGTCAGCGCTACGACCACCGCCAGCCCGATGAGCAGGGGCGGGACAACCGTTCTCGAAGCAATGGCCGCCTCGACACCGCCGAGCGGGCAGAGCGCCGCAATGTCCGCGATGCCGAACGAGCTGGGCGTGCCGGTGCCGGTGTGCAACGCCAGCCCCAAGCACACGAGAGCCGCCACGCCGAGCGCGCTCAGCACGCGCAACGTCGACGCCCTCACGCGCCGCTTCCCTTCCCGTTTCATACGATCATCTCGCTCTCGCCCTCAACCGTCGTCCTCCCCAAACGCTCGTAGCGCTCGGGCGCCACCACGACAACGCCCCGCCGAGACCCGCCCGCGAACGAACGGTACACGAGCGCGGGGCACACGTTCTCGCACACGCCGCAACCGTTGCACTTCGCTGCATCGATCACCGGATGCCCGACATCGTCCAACGCGATCGCCTCGTACGGGCACGCCTTCTCGCATTCGACGCATCCTTCGAAGTACGCGATGCAGCGGTCCTTCTGCACCACCGCCACGCCCAGCTTGTCGCGCTGGGGATCGAACGACCCCAACGCCCCGGTCGGGCAGGCCGTCTGGCACTTTCCGCAGAAATCGCAGTACCCTTTGTGGAAGTCGAGCACGGGGGTGCGAGCTTGCAGCAGCCCATCCTCCACATGCGCTACCCCCACCACGTTCGTCGGGCATGCCGAGCGACAGCGGTCGCACTTCACGCATGCAGCCACCAACGCGCCTTCGTCCTGGCCGCCCGGCGGTCGCAGCAGCCCGCCCTCGCCCGCGAAGGCGATCGCCGAGGCGCCCACGCCCGCGAGCGCGGCCGTGGCGGCGGTGAATCCCAGAAAGGCTCGCCTTGTGTAGTCAGCCATACTCTCGCCTTGCTTTCATCCTCGAACCCGGGCGCCGCGCGATACGGCGCTCGGGGGATCTCCGGTTACAACGCGAACCCGAAGTAGTTCGCCACTGCCGTGCCTACCAGCCACATCACCGCGCGAACGGCGACGGAGCCCACCAGGGCGCCCGCCAGCGCCACCACGCCCAACGAAAGCGCGCCGCCGGATTTACGCGCGACCAGCACGCCGCAAACCGCCGGCGCCGCAGAACCGCACAGCACCACGGCCACCCAGAAGAGCGCGGCCTGATCGCCGAAGGCGGTACCGCTGACAAGGCCGAACGCCACCGTCAACACCAGCGACAGCGCACCGCCCGCCGCCGCGTACACGCCGGCTTTCTTCACGTCGCCCTCGTCAACCTTGAGCGCCGCACACAGCACCAGGTACAACGCCGCACCTGTCGCCAGCGCCGTTCCCAAGTAGGCCAACGGAAGCGCGACGGTGTTCCAGACCGGGCGCGACGTCATCATGTACGACACGCCGCAGGCGAACGCGAACGCCACGGCCAGCACGATACCCGTCGCGGCGAGCGCCTTGCGGGCTCCGGATGATGCCTCGCGCTTCACCAGCAGCGCGTATACCGCGATGCAAACCGCCAGCAGGCCCAGCAGCAAAGCTTCCAGGAAGATGCCCGCCGTAGGATGAGCCAGCACCGCCATCATGCGATCGACGTGCGACAGGTGCGTAGCCGACGCGATGCCGCCCACCACCAGCAGCGCCACCGCCACCGCGCATGCCGGCAAGCGCACCTTCGACGCCGCGCCTCCGCGAAATTCATCGAGGGCCGTGCAGGCGAACAGTCCGGCACCGCATCCCGACAGCACCGTGAACAGAACCAAAGACCACTGGATCGTCATGGCTACTCACCTTCCTTCCAAGCGGCGCGTTTCGGCGACAGAATGTAGTGCGTCGCCGGATGGTTCCCCACATCTTGCAGGGTGTGGATGCTGGCGGGATCGGCCGCGGCAAGAGCCTTCGACGCATCGGACGAGGGGTCGTCGATATCGCCGTAGAACCGGGCGCCGGCCGAGCACGTGCGCACGCACATGGGAAGCTCGCCGTTCTTGGACAAATGCGCGCACAGCGTGCACTTCTCCACCACACTCTCGGCCGCGTTCCATGAACGCACGCCGTACGGGCAGGCCATCATGCAGTATTTGCAGCCGATGCACTTCTCCTTGTCCACCAGCACCATGCCGTCGGCGTCGCGATAGCTGGCCCCGGTGGGACACACGTTCACGCAGGGCGCATCCTGGCACTGCTGGCACATGGTGGGCAGGAAATACATCTCCAAATCGGGATATTCGCCGAAAGGCCCGCGTTCCACCACCTTGTTCCAGTACTCGCCCAATGCGATATTGTTCTCGTTCTTGCAGGCGATCTCGCAGCCGTGGCAGCCGATGCAGCGGTCGAGATCGACGACGATAGCGTAATGAGCCATTATTTGAACACCACCTCAGTGGATTCGCTGAATTCAGGCATCCACGGTTCGAAATCGGTCGGGTTGATCCATGCGCCTTCAGGCGCGCCTTCGGGAGCCGGGTACACCTTCACCGTGAAGCCGCGCAGCGTGTACGTGCCGTGCTCGGGGCTGTAACGCCCGTCGGTCTTGGTGAGGATGTTCACGTTCATCTCAGTCCAGGCCTTGCTCGGCGTGTCGGTGTCCAGGTACTCGGGATTCCAGAAGCGTTCCATGTGCACGGCGTCTTTTGCGATGCCCGCTGTCACATGCGCCTTCCCGCGCACCTTGCCGCGACGGCTTTCCACCCACACCCACTGCTCGTCCTCCACGCCGTACTTCTCGGCGGTCTCGGGATGGATGCTGACCAGCGGCACCGGATACAGCTCGCGCAGATACGGAATGTTGCGCAACGTGCCGTGATGGTAGTGCGGAATGCGTCCCTGGGTCAGCATGATGGGATATTCCGTATCGGTGAGGTTCGTCTCCTCGGGCTCCAGATAGTAGATCAAAGGATCGTAATCTTCGTCGGCCGGCGGCATGACGTAGGATTTGCCCTCGGCGCTCGCCCACGGCTCGCCCGTGCGGCCTAGCATGAGCGTGCCTTCCGAATACAGCTCGACCTTCTTGGACGGCGTGTTCCAGCCCTTCTCCTTGCCCGTCTTCGGATCGATGGTCTTGTAGGTGTAATACGTCAGGTAGTCTTCCTTGGAGATCCACTCGTACGTGCCCATCTCGGCCAGTTCGTCCCAGCTCATAGGCAGCGAGCCCATATGGAAGTCCATCATTTCCTGCTGGCCGCGCCAGTACACCAGATCGGTGCCCAGCGTTGCCAGGTATTCCTTGTCGAAGGCCTTCTGAGCGAACGGATTGCCCAGCTCGGCGCAACGATGCGCGATCTCCGACCAGATGACGCCCTCGTTCACCGTTTCGTACAAGTGCACCACCGGCTGGCGGATGATGATCTTGTTCGCGTGGGCGATGGTGAAATAGCTCTCCAGCCACTCCTGCGTGGGCAGAACGTAATCGGCCGCTTCGATGGTGAAGGCCGTGGGGTACATGTACAGATGGCAGATCATCTCCATCTTGTCGATGATCTCGGACAGCTGCCCCGCGTTGCCGATCATCGCATGCTTGTTGCCAGAGCGCTCCATCCAGTTGCGCGGCTGGTACGGCTCGCCTGTGGTGATGGCCTTGAACACCGTGGGGATGTGCGCATGCGACCAGATGCCCAGGCCCTTGTGCTCGCGATACCCTAGGCGCTTCTCCAGCATATCGCCTGTGACCAGCGTGTTCATAGTGCCGAGATCCACCTTGTTCGGCGGGTCGGGGAAACGCTGCAGCAGCGCGCCCGGCTTCTCCACGTTGCCCAGCAAGAACTCCAGGATGCAGGCGCCTTCCGTACCCTGGGCCGACTGAGGGCTCATGTCGGTGGCCACGCCCAGAACCAGGCCGGACGGCGCGTTCTCCGCGTAGATGCGGATGGCCTTCTCCACCTGGTCCTTCTCAAGGCAGCATACCTCGCAGCCCTTTTCGAGCGTCCATTCGTCCACGCGCTCCTGCAGCAGCGTGAACGCCGTGGGGTATTCGACGCCGTCGATCTCGTACGTGCCGAAGAACGCGGGGTCCAGCGCTTCGTCGTACGGCCATGGCAGCGCCTTCGCGGAGTTCGTCTTCTGATCCCACACCACGAACGTCTTTTCCGCATCTTCCGCATCGGCTTCGCCCAGGCCCACTTCGTAGGCGCGCAGCATCTTCTTCGTATCGGTGTCGATGAGGTACGGCAGGTTCGTCCAACGCTTGCAGAAATCTTCGTCGTACAGCTTGTTCTCGATGATGTAGCGGATCCACGTCATCATAAGCGCCACGTCGGTTCCGGGACGAATGGGCAGCCACACGTCGGCCATAGCCGCATCGGGCGTGAAGCGAGGGTCCACCACTACCATGTTGAGCCCCTGCTCGCGTGCGCGCAGCTCGGCAATGGCGCGCCCCGAACCGCTGGGCGCGTGGTAGCTGGTGCAGGTGCCCCACATGACCAGCGTCTGGATAGGATTGTCCTCCGGGAAGTACAGCGACGAACAGCCGCCGTACTTGGAATCGGCCATCGACGTGGTGCCCGACTTGCTGCCGCCGTACATGAGCGAGAACGTGGCCATGCGCGGCAGGAAGCACTGCGCGCAGCCCGGCTCGAAGATGTTCGGCGATCCCAACGCCTGCGTGAAGCGACACGGCGAGCTGAAGTGCGGGTTCCCGCCGCCGCCCGTAGAGGTCACCAGCGACTCGCCGCCGTACTTGAAGAAGTCCTGCGTGAGCTTCTGCGCGATCTCCTCGATAGCCTGATCCCAGCTGATGCGCTCGAAGCTGTTCGTGCCGCGCTCCCCCACGCGCTTCATGGGGTACTTGTTGCGACAGGGGTTGTACAGCGCTTGGATGCCCGAAAGGCCCTTCGCGCACAGGCCTCCGCGGCTGATGGGGCTTTCCGGATTGCCTTCGAGCCGAATGACGCGTCCGTCGCGCACCGTCGCGATGACGGCGCAGCTGCAGATGCACGCTTGGCACGAGGTGTAGACCTTCTTTGTTTGGGAGGTCGTCTCGTCGGCATGCGCCTCGCGGAACGTCGCGCCGTCGACCGCCGTCGCGCCGAATGCGGCAAGCGCTCCGGTGGCGGCTGCGGCTTTCACGAACCCGCGCCTCGACATGTTGAGCTGACTCATACACATCGCCTTTCTCTCTCGTCTCCTTACGGCCGCAGGGGTAGAACGTTCCTGCGACCTTCACGAGAGAGATTGTGCGCGCGACGAAGGCGCTCGCCTATCGCCTGGAAGGGCTAAACCGGCTGACTGCAGGAGTAAACTGTCTTTTCATCAGGAGAAACAACCCTTAGACAAAGCAATGGCCGCAGAGGCGGCCATCGAGGGGAGGCGAGATCGTTAACGGCTCAGCGCATCACATGCTCGGTGGCGTCGATGAACTCCTGACGCGTGTGCACGCCCGTCTTGGCGTAGATGCTGCGGATATGCGCCTTCGCAGTGTTGTCGGAGATGACCAGCGCCTCGCCGATGGACTTCGCATCGCGGCCGCGCAGCATAAGCTCGAACACTTCGCGCTCGCGTGCAGTGAGGTTGTGATCGGCCGCGAACCCATCGGCATCGACCCCGGACCCCATCTCGGCGATCACCTCCTCGGAAAACATGTCGCGAGAGTCGTCTGCGACGACGGCATCGCGAACGACATCGAGCCCGTCCGATACCGACGATTTCGGGGCCACCGCTTCGACCGCCAGCCATCCCGCGCTGGTGATCTTGCGCACATCGCTTTCCCTGAAAATCAGCATGGATGCTGCCACCAGCAAAAACGCCAACACCAAGCCGACGATGAACGACTCAGAGCCATCCATCTCGGCAAGCGGGTAACCCTGCCCCACGACGAGCCCTGCCAACGAACCGAGCGCGAAAACCGAGCGTCCGTACCCGAACACCTGAATCGAACTCCAATAATCGCTGCGAGCCAAATACGTCAGCAAGCACCACATGAACAGAGAGAACAAGCAGTACACCAGCACGATCACCGCCGCAGCGGCCATATTGCCCGCATCCGACGAGAACACCACCACCACGGCCAGCACGAGCATGAGCACGAGCGGGTAATACGCCACGCCGAAATCGAACGATTTGAGCAAGCTGCTCACCAGCACCAACACGAAGCTGACCAAAATGACCAGCGACACGCCTATCGTGCCGCTCGCTAACGACGCCTCGGCATCTTGCAGGGCGAAAGCGCCCTTCGACAGGTTCGCCATGAACGTGAGCAGGAACACCACTACGAGGAAGCGCGCGAACGCGAAGACGCTTGCACGACGCGTGGCCGCATCGATGTCGGCCGCGCGGCGACGCACAAGTCCGCGCGTCGCGTCCGCGTCGGACTCGAACAGCGTCATCAACGCGGCGGCCAACGGCAATAGCGCCGCCACCAACAGCGCGATCTGCGGCACAGTGCCCACCACGAAGAAGAAGACGAGCCCGGAGGCCAACTCGGACAGCGCCGTGTTCGTCACGGCCACCACCGGACGCGTCGCCGCGTAGATCTGACCGGCGCGTACGGCAATGAACGCGGTGCCGACGCCCGTTAGGAGCGCTCCCGACACGAACAGCAGGTTGGCTCCGTCAAAGAACAGAAACGCGCCCGCATATTCCATCAACATGCCGACCGACGAGATTACGCCCGCAAGGCACATAACGCCCTTGCGCGCCAAAACGAGAGAAGCCTTTTCATGGAACAACGCCAACAGAGCCGCGACCAGCGCGAATGCAACGGTCGACCAAGCATACATGGAGAACGAGCACGATGCGGACCCTGTCCCGTTCGCTACGTAGCTCCAGATCGGCGCCGTATACACCACGAGGATCCACGAACGCCAGAAACAGTACGTCAGGTATTTCGCCGCCGGCCAAGCCCTCATACGTCCCCCTCGCCCCTTCGGCACCCGACATCACCCGTCAATGCCGTCGCCATACGTCCCATAGTACTTCATACGCTCGCTTCGATACGTTCGCGGCAAGATTAAACTCGCAAGCGAGAGGAGTAAACTCCCCTGCCCGCCTCCCCTACAGCGGCCGTCTGGCTTCGATAGCGCGGCCGAGGGTAACCTCATCGGCGAACTCGAGGTCGCCGCCGACGGGCAGGCCGCTGGCGAGACGGGTGACGGCGATGCCGAGCGGCTTGATGAGTCGGGCGAGGTAGGTCGCCGTGGTCTCCCCCTCAACGTTAGGGTTCGTGGCCAGCACCACTTCGCGCACCTCGTCGGATGCGAGGCGCTTCATAAGTTGGGCGATGCGCAGCTCGTCGGGGCCGATGCCCTCCATCGGGGAAAGGGCGCCGCCCAGCACGTGGTACACGCCGTTGTACACCGCGGTGCGCTCGATGGGCGGGATGTCGCGCGGCTCGCTGACCACGCAGATGATGCCCGCGTCGCGCTTGGACGACTGGCAGATCTCGCACAGGTCGTCCTCGGCGTAGTTGAAGCAGCGCGAGCAGAAGCGCACCGTTTCCTTCACCTCGGCGATAGCCTCCGACAAGCGCAGCGCCGTAGCCTTGTCGGCGTTGAGGATCCAGTACGCGATACGCTGCGCCGACTTCGGCCCCACGCCCGGCAAGCGCTCAAGCTCGTCGAGCAGTTTCTGGATGGACGGCGCAGCGTACATGATCGCGATTCTATCCGAACCAGGTTACATAAGGCCCGGGATGTTCAAGCCGCCGGTCGCGGCGTTCAGCCGCTGGGAGCTGATCTCGGACACGCCGCGCAGCGCCTCGTTCACCGCGGCGGCCACCATGTCCTGCAGCATCTCGACGTCCTCGGGGTCCACGGCCTCGGGGTCGATGACGATGCTGTCCACAGTCATGTCGCCGTTCGCAACCACCTTCACCATGCCGCCACCGGCGGTGGCCTCGAACGTCATGTCCTTGATCTCCTCTTGGGCGCGCGCCAACTCGGCCTGCATCTTCTGCGCCTGCTTCATCATGGCGCCCATGTTACCGCCGCCGCCGGGAAAACCGCCTCGTTTCGACATCGTCGTCTCCTATCTGTCATGGTCGTTTCGAACAAGCCGCATACGTGCGGCGAACTAGCTGTCGCGCTATTCTCTCACTTCTTCGACGCGCACGCCATCGCCGAAACCGGCGGCCAGAATGGCCTGCAGCTCTTCGGGCGATTGCTGCACCGCAGGCTCGGGCGTCGCCGACGTGCGAGCATCCACCGGAGCCGGAGCCGCGAGAGCCGGGACGGCAGCAGGCGTCGGCGCCGAAGCTGGATCCGGAGCAGGCGCGGGCGTCGGCGCGGACGAGACGTAACCGTCGTCGTACGGAACCACCTCGTCCTCGTACGGAGGTATGTCGTAGTCCGGCACGGGCGTCGGGCGCGGCGCGGGAGCAGAAACCGCCGGAGCCGCCTGCAGAGGCTGCTGCGGGCGCTGGGCCGGAGCAGGCGTCGGACGCGGCGTCGGCGACGGCGCAGGACGCGCGGCCGGAGCCGCCGCCGTGGCAACCGCGCCGCCCTGCGCGTACGCGAAGTGCAACGACTCGCCGCACGCCTGGTTGAGCGCGACCGACACCGCTTCCTGCACGTCGGGCTTCTGCACCGCCTTGAAGGCGAACGAGTTCTCGGCCGGGAACTCGATGATCAACGTGTCCTTGCCCGCGTCGTACACCGCTTTTGTGTTGAGGAACAGCACGCCGTAAGCAGCCTTGTTCTTCTTGAGCGTCGCCAGCACCGCCTGCCACACGCGCTGCAAGGCGGCCGGATTCTGCAGGCTGGCCTTGAGCTGGTCGGAGGGGGCCGCGGCGGACGGAGCCTGAGATTGCGTCACGGGCGATGCGGGCCGAGGAGCCGAAACGCCCTCCGCCCCTTGCGGCGGGACGCCGCCCGCCTCGCGCGACGGCGCCGCAACCTGCGGAGCAGCGACGGGTTGCACCGACGCGGCAGGCACCGCCCCAGCGCGTTCGGCCGACGATGCGCGATCGGGACCAGGAGCGGAAGCGGGAGCCGCGGAAGGCTGGGAGGCGGGCATCGGAGCCCCCTGGGTCGCAGGGGATGCAGGCGGAGAAGCCGGCACGGGCGCAACCGAAACCTGGGAAGCCGAAGCCGCCGCAACCTGAGGGGCGGCAACCGCGGCAGCCCCTCCCCCGATCACGTGCGCAACCGCGGAGTGCCCGCTCTCCAGCGCCTCGATGCGCTCGGCAAGAGCCTCCAGCGTCAAGTCGGAATCGGGCCGCACCATGCGCGTGAGCGCGATCTCGAACGACAGACGCGGGTTCGTCGACGTCTTCAACTCGGCCGACAGGTCGCCCAGCACGCCCAGCAGGCGCGCCAGGCGGTCAGGGCCGAACAGCGGCAGCTCGCTCGCAAGCTCGCGCCGCACGGTTTCGCTCACCTCGAGCGCCACGTCGGCGCCCGCCAGCGACAGCACGTACATGTTGCGCATATGCTCGGCCAAATCGCGCACGAACTGCGCCAGATCCGCACCCGTTTCCACGTACTCCGCCGTCCAGCGGAAGCACGAGGCCACGTCGCGCGTACCGATTGCGCGCACGATCTCGGCCAGGTCGTTCGTGTCGATGGAGCCCAATAGCCTCTCGGCCACCTCCATCGTCACCTTGCCCTCGCCGAACGCGATCAGCTGCTCGAGCGACGTCAGCGCGTTGCGCATGCCGCCTTCGGCGCGATGGGCGATCAGATCGAGCGCCTCGCCCTCGAACTCCACGTCCTCGGACACGCAAATGGCACCCAGGCGCGACACGATGGACTCGGCCGAGATGCGGCGGAAGTCGAACCGCTGGCAACGCGAATGGATGGTCTCGGGCACCTTCTGCGGATCGGTGGTGGCCAGGATGAACACCACGTGGCTCGGCGGCTCCTCGAGCGTCTTCAACAGCGCGTTGAACGCCGCCGTCGAAAGCATGTGAACCTCGTCGATGATATAGATCTTATAGCGCCCGCGCGTAGGAGCGAACTGGACGCGACCGATGATCTCCTCGCGCACGTTCTCCACACCCGTACGCGACGCGGCGTCCAGCTCGTAGACGTCCGGATGTTCGCCGTTCGCAATCATCACGCAGTCATCGCACGTGCCGTCAGGCTCGGGGGTAGGGCCGCATTCGCACAGCAAGGCTTTCGCCAGCAGACGAGCCGTGGTGGTCTTGCCGGTGCCGCGCGGACCCGTGAACAGGTAGGCGTGGCTCACCTTGTCCTGTTCGATCGCGTTTTTGATCGTGCGCTCTATATGCTCCTGACCGACAACGTCTTCGAAGATCTGCGGCCGGTATTTACGGTAAAGTGCCTCTGCCATCGCGTACGCCCTCTTCCCTGCTACTCCGTTTCGGACTCCGCCTTCGCATGAGCGCCGTGCGGCATCTCCTGAACCGCCTTCGCGACAGGGGCCGCATGCTTGCCGGAGAGCCCTTCTTCGACTGCCGCATGAGCGCCGCGCAGCTCGAGCTCCTCGACCAATTCGGCATCGATCTCGGCTTGGGCCTGCGTGCGTCCGTCAGCCGTCTTCTTCTTGCGCGAGCTCATAGCGGCCTTGACGGCGCCGATGATAGCCGGAGCCACCGACACGGCGACAATGCCCAGCACGATGACCTCGAAGTGATCCTGCACGAGCGGAATACCGCCGAAGAAGTATCCCACCAAAACGAACAGGCTGACCCAGGCTATGCCGCCGATGCAGTTGAACAGCGTGAACTTGCCGAAATTCATATGGCCGGTACCCGCAATGAACGGGGCGAACGTGCGGAAGAACGGCATGAAGCGCGTGATGACGATGGTGAGCCCGCCGTATTTGGCAAAGAAATGGTCGAGCTTACTCATGCGTTCAGGCGTGAGCGCTTTCACTTTGCCGGAATCGATGATGCGCGCGCCGAAGAACCGCGCGATCCAGTAATTCGACGTGTTGCCCAAGATAGCGGCAACGTAGAACACGATGAGCGTAGCCCAGACGTTCAACCCTCCACCGTCGGCAGAGAACACGCCCGCCGCGAACAACAGCGAATCGCCCGGCAAAAACGGGAAGAACACAAGACCCGTCTCCACGAACACGATGAGAAACAGCGGCGAGTACACCCACAGCGGCCCCAGCGCGATGATCCAGCCCGCGATAGCCCCCCGCGGATCCGAGAGCAGGTTGACGAAGAAATTGATGATGTCCATGTCGTCCTCGCGGTCACAGCCCGATACAAAAAAGTATCTCGAATAGGCAGGGGCGCTCGCCAGCGGTCCCTTATGGCTGCTTCCTCCCGGACCTGACCAGGTTCGGAACATGGCGCCGCCCCGGCCCATTCGAGATACTCAAAACAACAACCGCTCTAGTATAAAGGAAGCGCAAAATCCGGTCGAACCCCAACCCTCTGAAGCAACCAAAAGCACACAGTCTCGACCATCGCGTTCGCCGTCGAGACCGCAGGAATCCTTTGCCTTGCGGCGCCGCGCCATCGCAAGCCGTCGTCTTTCCAGCTAAGTTGATCGAACCCGATCCTCTGCAGAACACCCAGATAGATCCATTCGTTTCCAACTTGGCGATCGCCCTTCTTCATTTCGTTACCGGAATCTACGTAAGATGATTATTCGGCATTCGTGGAACAATCAATGCATTAGAGGAGGAAGCGATGAAGGCAACCGATCAGATCAAGCACGCGGCCTTCGAGAAGACGCTCGATTATCTCTTGGAAGACCCCGAGCGCAACGCCACCAAGATCATGGATATGCTGGACAAGGTAGCACCTGCCGACTTGTTCCCCAGTCAGAGGACCGCCTTCCGCAACGCTATCGACCAGCAGAGCAATTGGTACCAGCTCATCACGCGCGTGCTCGAGCTGAATCCCGTGATGCGCAACGACTTCATCAAGACGTTCCTCGTTGACGGCAACCTCATGGCATGGCCCAAGCAGGAAACCATGCGCGAGAAGCACCGCTGCAACGTGCCCTGGGCCATCCTCATGGATCCTACGAGCGCCTGCAACTTGCACTGCACCGGTTGTTGGGCCGCCGAGTACGGTCACCAGGAAAACCTCTCCTACGGCGAACTGGACTCCATTATCCGCCAAGGCACCGAGCTCGGCACCTACGTGTACATCTACACGGGCGGCGAGCCGCTCGTGCGCAAGCGGGATCTCATCGCGCTCTGCGAAGCGCACCCCGACTGCTCGTTCCTCTCGTTCACCAACGCGACGCTCATAGACGAAGAGTTTTGCCAAGATTTGCTGCGCGTGAAGAACTTCATCCCCGCCATCAGCGTGGAAGGCTTCGAGGAAGCAACCGATGGACGCCGCGGCGAGGGCACGTTCCAAAAGGTCGTCCGGGCAATGCGCCTGCTCAAACAACACGGGCTCCCCTTCGGCGTCTCGTGCTGCTACACGTCAGCCAACGCCGATTCCATCGCCTCCGAGGAGTTCTTCGACTGGATGATCGGCCAGGGCGTCCTATTCGCCTGGATATTCACCTACATGCCCGTAGGCGTGGACGCGCCCGTCGAACTCATGGTGCAAGCCGACCAGCGCGAACGCCTCTACCGCTTCGTCCGCGAGATGCGCAGCAAGAAACCGCTGTTCACCCTCGACTTCCAAAACGATGGCGAGTTCGTGGGCGGATGCATCGCCGGCGGACGACGCTATCTGCATATCAACGCCGCCGGCGACGTGGAGCCGTGCGTGTTCGCGCACTACGCCAACGCGAACATACGCGAGACGACGTTGCTCGATGCCCTGAAATCTCCGATCTTCATGCAGTACTACGAGCGGCAGCCGTTCAACGACAACTTGCTGCGTCCCTGCCCCATCTTGGAGAACCGGGACGTGCTGGCGGACATGGTGGAAACCGCCGGTGCCCACTCCACCGACCTGCAGGCGAAGGAAAGCGCGCGCGACCTGTGCGCCAAGTGCACGCGCTCCATCGAGGAATGGGAGCCTGTGGCCGAGCGCATCTGGACCGACCCCGCCGATCCGCTGTTCGATAAACGTCACGATCCCGGCCAAGGCATGGCCGAAACCGATAAGAACAAGTTCGATCGCCTGAACCGGCAGCGCAAGCCTTTGGAAGACAAGGCCCAGACCGGGGAACCAGCGGCGTAGTCCGGCGCAGACGACAACGCATTCGGATAGAACAGGGGCCCGTTGAGATCAACGGGCCCCTCGATGCGTTCTTTCGCTCGCTTCCCTACAGCGTGCGCAGGTTGACTTCCTTGAGCTGGCGGCCCGTCACGGCGCTCGGGGCGCCGGTCATCGGATCGCTCGCGGAGCTCGTCTTCGGGAAGGCGATGACGTCGCGGATGGACGACTTGCCGCCCAGCAGCATGACCAAGCGGTCGAGGCCCAGCGCGATGCCGCCATGCGGCGGGGCGCCCAGCTCAAGCGCGTGGATGAGGTGGCCGAACTTCTCCTCGATCTCCTCGTCGGTCAGGCCGCACGTGCGCAGCACGGCGCGCTGCTCGTCGGCGTTGTGGATACGGATGGTGCCGCCGCCCACCTCGAAGCCGTCCATCACCAGGTCGTAGCTGTAGCTGCCGCACGCCAGCGGGTCGCTCTCGATCTTGTCCACGTCCTCGTCAAGCACATGGGTGAACGGATGATGCTCGGCGGCGTACTTCTTCTCGTCCTCGTCGTACTTGAACATGGGGAAGTTCACCACCCACAGCAGCTGATGGCCCTCGCGCGGCACGTTCAGCGCGTCGGCCATGTGCAGGCGCAGCGCGCTCAGCACGGCGCTCGCCACCTCGTAGGTGTCGGCAGCGAACAGCAGAAGGTCGCCCGGCTCCACGTCCATGGCCTCCTTCAGCGCGGCGAACTCCTCGTCGCTGAAGAACTTGATGATGGGGCTCTTCTCCTTGCCGTCGGTCGTGAACGCGATCCAGGCCATGCCCTTCGCGCCGTTCTCGGCCGCGATGTCGGCCAGCTTCTCCACGTCGCCGCGGCTCCAGTCGCCCGCGCCCTTCGCGTTGATGGCCTTCACCACGCCGCCGGACTGCGCCACGCTCGAGAACACCTTGAAGCCCGTGTTCTTCACGATGTCGGTGATGTCCACCAGCTCCATGCCGAAGCGCGTGTCGGGGCGGTCGTTGCCGAAGCGGTCCATGGACTCGCGGTATTGCATGCGCTGAAGCGGGAAGGCGTGCTCCACGCCCACGGCCGCCAACGTCTCGGCCATGACGTCCTCCATGAGGTTCATCACGTCCTCGCCCTGCACGAAGCCCATCTCGATGTCCACCTGCGTGAACTCGGGCTGACGGTCGGCGCGCAGGTCCTCGTCGCGGAAGCAGCGGGCGATCTGGTAATAGCGCTCGATGCCGCCCACCATCAGCATCTGCTTGAACTGCTGGGGGCTCTGAGGCAGCGCGTAGAAACGGCCCGGGTTCGGGCGGCTCGGCACGATGTAGTCGCGTGCGCCCTCGGGCGTGGAGTTCGCCAGGATGGGCGTCTCCACCTCCAGGAAGCCGCGCTCGTTCAGCGCGCCGCGCATGGCCTGGGCCACCTTGTGGCGCAAGTGCAGGGCCTGATACATCTCGGGACGGCGGATGTCCAGGTAGCGCCACTTCATGCGCGTGGTCTCGTCCGTCTCGATGCCGTCCTCGATGGAGAACGGCGGCGTCACGCTCGTGTTCAGGACCTCGACGGACTTCGCCAGCACTTCGATCTCGCCCGTGGCCATGTTGGGGTTCACGGCTTCCGCCCCGCGCTCGCGCACCGTGCCCGCGACCTTCAGCACGTACTCGCGGCCCAGGTGCTCGGCCTTCGCGAAGTCGTCGGCGCTCACGCAGTCAGGGTCCACGACCACCTGCGTGTAGCCCGCACGGTCGCGCAGGTCGATGAAGATGAGCCCGCCGTGGTCGCGATTGTGCCACGCCCAGCCCGTCAGCACGACCTCGCGGCCGACGTCGCCTTTGCGCAGCTCGCCGCACGTGGCGGTGTGCATGCAGTATTCGTTCATGAAGTCCGTCATAGAGTTGGTTCCTTGCTCCTCAGCACCGCTATCTGCATCTGCCGCACAACAGGTGCGCGGCAGACGTTACTCAAACTTAGTCATTGTACAGCATCGAGGGAGTGCGGGTCGAAATAGGCGTCCGGTTTCATGCAAAATGCGCGCGAACGCCCCGCTAGAACTCGGTGTCCGTCAGCACGCAGTCCACTCCGTTGTCCAAGCACAGCTGCTGCAGCTTGCGATCGAGCGTGAACAACGTGGCCGCATTGCGCCGCGCAAGCACGAAGTAGAGCATGTCGTAAACGGGATGGTTCAAGCGGACAGCCTCACTGAAAGCCTCGACGACAAGATCATCGTCGGGACAGAAATCGCTTACGAGGTTCGTAGCGGCTTTGAGGGAATCGCCCGCCTCATCTTCCGTCATCATCCCCGCGCGTACCATCTTCCAAAGGGCGTTCGCCAATTCGACGCTGAAGAACCGAGGCGCGATAGCCTCCTCGCCCCTGAGCATGAGCGATCGAAACGCATCGCCTTCCATCGTCCCACGAGCCATCGCCAAAGCCGCATTGCAATCAAGAACGATCATCGGCCCTCCTCCATCCGCTCGAGCTCCTCATAGAGCCCGCACGCTTCGAGAATCGCCCTGTCACGTTCTTCCCTGCCTTCATGAATCATCGCCACGATTTCGTCGGCCGTGGGCTGGGGGCCGCTCCATTCCATTTTGTCGATCTCCGCGAACAGCTCCTTGCGCCTCTCGATACGCGCGGCTCGCTTCGCCTCGGTGTCGAAGTCGAAGTAACGCGGGCGCCGCTCCAGGCG
>OLRC01000291.1_pt1 | contig 38936 bp, 40 predicted proteins | sample 1672081 | NCBI WGS metagenome assembly OLRC01 (sample SAMEA3136643, study PRJEB25190) | human gut metagenome | biome: human gut; feature: human-associated habitat; material: faeces | place: Austria | collected 2013
ATTGTATTAGGAGGTGTGATCATGTTTGACATATATGGAGAGATGGAGACAGCAGAAGAAATTAACGATGTGGCCAGAAGTCTAAAAGAAGAAGGGGAGAAAGAAAATCTGGACAAGTTATGTGCTGAAAACGGCATAGATGCTGAATTGGCGCAGATGTTTTGGGATGGAGAGATTGATTTTGTCACTGATCAGCTAATGGCAGCAGTCGGAAAGCTAGACATGGAAGTAAGAAAGGAAAAGGGACAGAATGGATATTTAGAATCCATTGCCAATTTCTTAAAAGTTGAAGCAGAGAAAGATCAAGATTTAGCGGTCGCTATCCGAAAAAAAGGAAAGAAGTTAACAGATGCATACAAGGCAGCAGAGAATGAAGCAAGAAAGATGAAAAAATCTGGAAGCAATTGCGTAGCTATGAGAGATAAAGACGTGTTTGAGATTGTTGGAAGATATTACAAAGAAGGTGCAAGAGCATGAAAAAGAAAACAATAGAAAAGATACCGTTCTTCGGAAAGAAAAAGATTCATAGATTAGGCGACTGCTTCATAATCGATGGGAAATGGATTGACGGAAAGACAAATAATATCAATGCAAGAATCTGCTTAAGGGAAAATGAATACGCAAATTACATTGAAGGTGTTGGGTGGAATACAAAATGTTTAGAAAGCTGGTGGAAGTACAGTGATGATCAATTTAAAGTAGAATTGGAATTGAGTAAGAAAGAGAAAAAGGAGTTATCTGATTTTTATAAACAAAACAGAAAGAATGATTGGAGATGGAAAGAAACAGAACCAAACAAACAGATCAACGAAATTGAAGAAAGGATCAATAGTGAAAAATCAGAAAAGCGTCATGAAAAACGAATGCAGAAGATCAAAGAGAAATCGGAAGAAATCAGACCGATTACAAAAGGCTTAAGGCAATGGGCAGAAAAGCAAATGGAATCTTATCTGTTTTACAAGGAATCAACAGGATTCTGTGGAAAGTGTGGACAAAAGGTAAAACTAGACCGCAGGAAACAAAAGATAGCACACAACAAAAGAGGAACTTGCCCAAGCTGCAGAAAGAGGATCATATATAAGGCAGCAGGACTACAATCGTATATTGAAGATTCTATCAAAGTGGTAAGATTCCAAAAAACAAACATCGGAATCGCCGCAATAGAAAGCTTGGTAGAGAAAAAGTCGTTTGCAGAAAATAAAGAAAGTGTAAGAATAGCAGATCGTTTTATTTGGTTCATAGAAGAAAATTACAAGTTATTTAATGGACTTGCAGAAGACCCAAGAGAAGAAGCCTACTGGTATGATACAGGAGCAATGAATGTAGGAAAGGCAAGGATCTATCCAAAGAATTTGAAACAAATGATCAAGGATACATACCTAGAACATAGCGGCATTGATGTTGTTGCATCCTGGAAGGGCAAACAGGAACAGTATGAAATGATCATTGAAAATTATATGCAGCACCCACAGTTAGAACTTGTAATTAAAGCAAACATGCGAAAACTGACAAGACAATTATGGAGCTATGACAGATTTTTAAATGTGGGCACAAAGCTTAACGAAGTTTTAGGACTTACGAAAGCAAATATGAGAAAAGCAAGAGATTATGATCTTGGAAGAGACGAGATTAGAGTGTTACGAAATGATCCAGATGGAAAACTGACAGACGATGAAATTATCGCATTATCCAATGCAGGGCATCATCTAATAGCATTGAGAACGTTCACAACGATTAAGAAAATAGCAACCTACACACGCAAGGGACACGATGCAGGGATATGGCTGGATTATTTGAAAATGGCACAAGACTTAGGCTATAACATGAAGGATAAAGCTGTACTGTTTCCGAGAAAATTAAAAGACAGGCATGATGATCTGACAAAGATCATGAAGATTCAAGGAGACAATATAAGAGAAAAGAAATATCAGCAAAGAATCCAAGAACTGAAAGCATTGTACAGCTATGAGACGAGCAAATATAAAATCATAGTTCCGATGTCTCTAAAAGAGATCGCGGAAGAAGGACGAAACTTACACCATTGCGTAGGAACTTACACAGAAAAAGTAGCTGAAGGAGAAACAGACATTCTGTTTATCAGGAAACAGGGAGAAGAAGATACCAGTTACTACACAATGGAAGTTAGAAACTTAGAAATTATACAGTATCGTGGAGCATACAATAATCTACACAATAATCCAGTACCGAAAGAAATAGATCAGTTTGTGAGACAATTTCACAACGCATTGATTAAGAGAGTAAGAAAGGCAGCGTAATGGAAGAATATCATCAGATCACACTAAACGAATATATCAGTATCAAAGAGGACATCAAAAGAAGACTTAACCATCTGGCAGAGAGCTTTGTAGCGATCGGCTATAGATTAAAGCAGATCAGAGACACAGAAGCATACAGACAGGATGGATACAATACAATCTATGAATTTGCAGAAAAAGAACTTGGATTAACAAAATCTCCAACAAGCCGATTCATGGCGATCAACGATAAATACAGCATTGGTGGGAATAGTCTGGAATTAAGAGAAGAGTTCATTGGTTTAGGGAAAAGCCGACTATCTGAAATGCTAACGATGGATCCAGAAGATTATGTATTGATCACAGCTCAGACAAGCATAAAAGACATTCGAGAGATTAAGCGAATGGAAAAGGCAGCAGGAGAGAATGAAGTTCTAACAAAGTTTCAAGAGGTCCTAAGAAAAGAGTATGCATCGCCAGACAGAAGAAAAGAGCTGATTGAGATTGCTAACGCAAAGTGCATTGACGATATCAAGGCAGCAGTCATTCCTGAAGGATATCGGTTAATGAAAAAAGGAGCCTTGGTGATCAAGTTCGAAGATGAAAAGATTACAGTTCGAACGATGGGAGTATCCGGAGTGCAGGAGCTAACTTGGAGCGAAATCTTAAATGAATATGATCAGGCATTTGATTTAGGGGCAGCAGATCCATGGAAAGCTACATACGGAGAGATAGAGGAAGAAGTTAAACCAAAAAAAGTAGAGAAAAAGCCAGAGTCGAAAAAGCCGACAAAAGCAGAATCTAAGCCAGTTGCGACATCGCAACAAGAAGAACAAGTTGTTGGCCAAACAAGCATTGAAAAAGATTTTCCAGAATATCTTCCAGAAGATTTGAAAGTTGAAATTGAGCAGACAAACAAGGTAGAAGTACCGGAAACAGTTATGGATGATCGCAGACATAAATTGAAATTAGCAAAAATGTTCTTTGAAGATGTAAGATTGGGAAGAAAATCGTTCGAATTAAGGAAAAATGACAGAGATTATCAAATTGGAGATATCTTAGAACTTAGAGAAATGGACAATGGAGAACCAACAGGAAGAGTGATTGAAAAGGAAATCACCTATATTCTGGAAGGATTCGCAGGATTAAAAGAAGATTATTGCATATTAGCATTAGCTGATATATAAGCGTGAAAGGAGAGAAAGACATGGAAGAATTAACAAAGGCAGTCATTGACTTACAATCTTATGGACTGAAATTGTATACGATCGAAAAGATGGTAAGAGATATTTATAAATCAGCAGAGGAATTAAAAAAACCGTTGAATAGCAAAACTATAAGAAATGTTACCAAATAACGTGCACAATCAGCAATGCTGATTTTATATACCATAAGTAACTATTAAAACGCATAAGAAACAAAGATCTATTAGCCTACTGCCGAAAAGGCAGCAGGCGGAAAGGAGAACAGACAGCTTAGTTCTCTGCCTGAGTAAGATTCTTTAGTAACTATTAACAAGTAAAACGATCACAAACATATTTTTTCAGATTCTTTTGAATGTAAATTTTTTTAACGATACTAGATTTAGTTTTTACAATTATTTTTCAAATCACAAAACCCAAAAAAGAATCACAATGAATTATACGATCAGGCAAAAAGAAACAGAACAATGATCACGGATAATGCATTGGCTCAGGTAGAGAACTAAGCTGTCTGAAACAAAAATATGCAGTATACAGAAGATTTTAAAAGAGGAATTGTAAGAGCTCTTATAGCATCAGGGATGTCACGAAAAGAGTTTGCAGATAAAGCAGAAATTGGTGTTGGAACATTAAAAAGATGGGTAGCACAGTACAAAGATGAAGAAGTACCTAAAGTAGACCGTAAAAAATACAGTGAGGAATACAAAAAAAGTATCGTAAAAAATATGATCTATGACGGAATTACCTGTGAGTCGATGGCAAGAGAAACAGGAATCAGCCGACAGTTGATAGAATACTGGGATAGTAAATATCGATATGATGTGATCGATGAAGTTGAAAGAGAGGCTAGACAAAGAAGAAAGAAAAAAGTCAAAAAAGGGACAACATGGCATCGATATGGATCAAGTGCAGGAAGATTTGAATAAAAGGAGTGATACGTAATGGCATATAGAGATTGTCCATGCCTTAAGTGCAATTCTGGGAAAGAAAGAGAAAAGAGGATTGAGTGTAGAAGAAAATGTACACAATTTGTCGCATGGAAGTTAAGCATGCAGGCGATCAGACAGAAAAAGAAAGAAGATAAAGACAAATATTACTCAACGACTAAAAAGAAGTTTTATGAGAGAAAACTAATGAAACAAAAGTCGGGGAGAAAAATATGATGAATCCATGTGAAGCCTGTGCAGAGATAATCTGCATGGGCATTTGTGCCGATCGGGTGAAATATAATGATTATTTGGATGGAATCAGGCAGCAGTTGATTGAACTATGTGAGAGGGTAAGAAATGACAGAGAAAGAAAAGAACGAGAAAAAGAAAGAATATCTTAATCGATACAAGAATGCAGTTAAAAAATATAATTCACTTCAGGAACAAGAAGAACGGATTAGAGCAGAGATGGGACCGGGAGCGATAGAATATTCTGGTATGCCAAAAGCACATAAGAAAACAGATCTGTCGGATGAAATGGTGCGAATAGAGAGAATATTAAACAAAATTATAGATCAAAAGAGAGAAATGCAGGAGATTCGATTAGAAATTGAAGAAAAGATTGTAGATATTAAAGATGGTATGCAAAGTAGAGTGTTATATCTCAGATACATAAGATTCATGAAGTGGGAAGATATTTGTGTAGAAATCGGATATAGCTGGAGACAAGTACACAGAGCACACTCCCAGGCGCTGAAGAAATTGAATATTGATTAAAGATGGCACACTTTGGCATAGTATGGCACACTTTTTTTTGATATTATGTAGCATAGAAATTTAAAAAATAGGAGAAAAATCAATGATTGCATTAGAAGTTAAAGATTACTGTCAGAATTGTGCAGAATTTAATCCTGAAACAACAGTAAGCGAAAGAAGCTATTGTGGAATGACAGGGATGAACATTTTAACAGATACAACAGTCACATGTAGAAATGCACAGAAATGTAATCGATTATATGAATTTATCAAAAAGGAAAACGATAAAGAAATTTAAAGTAACATATTAGAAAAAATAGGCACCTTCGGGTGCTTTTTTAGTGCAAAAAAACAAGAAATTCTTATGGCAAGAAGGAAAGTGGTGAAGTGGCAGGATATGAAAACATAAGAGATGCAAATAACAATCGAACTCCGGAGGAACGCCGAGAGCTGGCAAAAAAAGCAGGCAAAGCAAGCGGTGAAGTAAGACGTAGAAAAGCAGATTTTAAAAGGACATTGAACATGCTGCTCACTGCTCCAATAGATAACGAAGAATGGAAGCCAGTTTTAGAGTCGTTAGGTGTTGAATGTACACTAGAATCCGCTTTGTTAATGGTACAGATTAAGGCTGCATTAGCAGGAGACACACAGGCAGCTAAATTTGTAGCACAGTATTCTGGACAAAGCAGTAGAGCAGAAGAAGATGTTGAAAATAAAAAGGCAGAAACAGAACTGATCAAAGCCAGAAAAGAAGCAGTAACAGGAGAAAACGAAACAGATGAGGCGTTAGATCGATTGGATCAGATACTAAAAGAGGTGCGTGATAATGCAGTTAAGCAAGAAACAGAATGAGTATATTATAAACGCAACTCATAGATGGAACATAAAATCTGGAGCAGTTCGTTCTGGAAAATCCTATGTAGATACAGCATATGTAGTTCCATTCAGAATCAGGGAACGTGCTGGTAAACCAGGACTTAATGTTGTATTGGGAGTGTCAAAAGAGTCAATAGAAAGAAACGTACTCCAACCAATGCGAGAAATCTATACGGAGAAACTAATCGGACAGATCAATAACAGAAATATAGCAAGAATTTGCGGTGAAGATACCTACTGCCTTGGAGCAGAAAAGATTAGCCAAGTAGCTAAGATTCAGGGTGCAAGCATCAAATACTGCTATGGAGATGAAATTGCAAAGTGGAATAAAGAAGTATTCCAGATGTTGAAATCAAGACTTGATAAGCCATATAGCTGTTTTGACGGTGCATGTAACCCAGAACATCCAACACATTGGCTGAAGGAATTCATTGATAATCAAGAATTAGATATCTATTTGCAAAGATACACGATATTTGATAATCCATACCTTCCAGAAGAATTTGTTGAACAGCTATGTAAAGAGTATGAAGGTACGATTTATTATGATCGTCTGATTTTAGGACGCTGGAAGAGAGCAGAAGGTTCTATTTACAAGAAGTTTGCAGATGATCCTGAGGTGTTTCGATGTGAGATCGTTGATCAGATAACAGAAGATGCAAAATATAAGCAGATCAGGCAGCAGGACATTGTATCAATAGAAATAGGACTAGACTTTGGAGGAAACAAGTCAGGGCATTCATTTGTTGCAAGAGGATATACAGATGATTACAGGCTTGTTATAGGGATCATGTCAAAGCGGATCATGGCCAAAGATGAGAATGAGGATATTGACAGCAATATGCTTGATAAGCTGTTCTGTGAATTTGTGCAGGAGGTAATAGAGAAATACAGTGTGATAGATCGATACGGAGATGATGTTAGATATTGCAACGTTGAAACAGTCTATTACGATAATGCAGAAACAGTTTTAGGAAATTCAATCAGGAATGCAGTGGAGAAACGATATCCATGGATCAGTGTAAAGAAAGCAAGAAAAGCAACGATCAATGATCGTATAAGATGCACGGTAAAGCTCATGGGTGCTGAAAGGTTCTTTATAACGAAAGATTGTGAGTCACTGGAAACAGCCTTTTCAGATGCTGTCTGGGATAAAGAAGTAAAAGACAGAGATGAAAGACTGGATGATGGAAGTACAGATATTGATAGCTTGGATGCATTTGAATATACGATTGAAAGGGATATGAAATACCTGATTAAAGAGGTGGAAGATGTTTGATAGATTAAAAAGATTATGGAAAGGAATTGTGAGTATGTTCAGTTATACAACATTTAAAAATATATTGGGCAAAGACGTAGCATTAACACAGGCCATGATCGATGCAATAAATGACTGGAAAAACATGCTGTCGGGAAAAGCTGATTGGTGTGAAAGTTATGTTGAATCGCTACGATTAGAAGAAGGAATATGTAGAGAATTTGCAGATGCAGCATTGGTAGAAATGGAGATGCAGATTCTAAATAACGAACAGCTTGATAAAACACTGAAAAAGGCAGCAGTTGATCTGAACAAAAAAATGCAGAATGGATTAGCATTAGGATCTTTAGTGTTGCGGCCGTTAGGACCAGATAAATTTGAATATATAACAGCGGACAAGATGATACCGATCAGTTTCGATGATGATGGGAAACCAAACGATATTGCTTTTTTATCCGTAAAACGTGTCGGGGAAAATAATTATTACTTTAGATTAGAGAGACATTATTTCACAAACGGGAATCTGACGATTGAAAATAATTGCTATCATTCACAGAGCATGAGCGACATTGGACAGAGATGTGAGCTGGAAAATGTTCCAGAATGGGCAAAAATACAGCCGGGACCGATTATTTATCCAGGAATGACACAGATGGACTTTGGATATTATCAGAACCCGGTTGAAAACAAAATTGATGAAAGTGGATGTGGAGTGTCTATCTATGAATCAGCAACTGGATTGATTAGAAAGGCAGATCGACAGGCAGCACGTCTGGATTGGGAATATGAATCAGGAGAACGTGCAATTCATGTAGATGAACGTGCATTGAAGCATAGTAAAGGGAAAACGTATCTTCCTAAACTGAGCAATCGGTTATATAGAGGATTAAACCTTGATGATGGAAAGGACAAAGAGCTTTTTAAAGAATATTCTCCACAGATGCGAGATGAAGCATATAAAAGAGGATTAGAAGAATGCAAGCGAGAGATTGAGTTTAATGTAGGGCTTGCATATGGTGATCTGTCAGATGTTCAGGATGTTGAAAAGACAGCAACTGAGGTTCTGACATCAAAGACAAGGAAGTATAACAGGGTAACAGCAATTCAGAATAATTTGGAAAAATGTCTACAAGATTTTGTTCAGGCGCTGGCATTTTACAACGGATGCTATATGTCTGGAATTGAATTTGCTTGTAAGTTTAAGGACTCTATCCTGACAGATGAAGAATCAGAGAGGCAGCAGGACCGCCAGGATGTCAGCATGGGAGCAATGAGCTTATTAGAGTATCGAATGAAGTGGTACAACGAAGATGAGGAAACAGCAAGGGCAAAGTTGCCGGAACAAAATCAGGTGATGGAGTAAATGAGAAATGAATATAAAAATCAGATGGCCAACAAGATAGCAGCAAATTATATAAACCTGGAAGAACGGATCATTCAGGATATTGTACGAAGAATTAAGAAAACCGGAGAGATTACAAGTACAGCTGACTGGCAGATCAACAGATTAAGGATCATAGGATATTCAACAGAAGACATTGAAAAGATGCTGAAAGAAACGTTGAATAAATCGTATCCAGAAATGTTTGAGCTGTATGATAACGTGATCAATTGGGAGTATGTCAGAAACAAAGACATCTATGAGCAGATCAATGCAGAGTACATTCCGTTTAAGGAGAACAATCATCTACTGCAAATGATTGAAGCAATTACGCAACAAGGCGTGGAAGACTTGGAAAATGTAACAAGATCATTGGGATTTTACATAGATCAAAGAGGAAAAAAGATCTTAACTCCGTTATCGCAGGTGTACACAAAGTATCTTGATAATGCGTGTTATGATATTGTATCAGGAGCATTTGATTATGGAAGCGTATTAAGGAGAACAATCACACAGCTGACTAACAGTGGATTAAGAACGATAGATTATGCATCTGGACGGCATAACAGGGTAGATGTTGCAGCAAGACGTGCAGTTATGACAGGGCTGTCACAGATTACGGGGAAGATTACAGACTACAATGCAAAGAAGATGGGAACAGATTTTTTTGAAGTAGCATGGCATGCAGGAGCACGTCCTACGCATGCGGTGTGGCAGGGAAAAGTTTGGACAAAAGAACAACTTGTATCAGTTTGTGGACTTGGAACAGTGACAGGGTTGTTAGGTGCGAACTGTTACCATGAATATTATCCATTCTTTCCGGGCATATCAGAACGTAACTGGACTGATCAGTGGCTTGAAGAAAAGAATCAGGAAGAGAACGAACCTAAAGAATTTGATGGTAAACAATATACTGTCTATGAAGCAAAACAACGGCAGCGGAAGATGGAAACAGCAATGAGAGCTCAAAGGGAAAAGGTAAGAGCACTTGAAAAAGGGAAAGCTGATAGACAAGAAATCATGCTGCACAAAGCAAAGTACCAGGCACAGCTAAATGAATACACAAGATTTTCTAAGAAAATGAAACTTAGGAAGGAAAGAGAACGTATTTATTTAGACATGCAGGGAAAGGTTGCAACAAACAGCAAAAAACAAAATGCATTATTTCCTCCGGAGATGATAAAAAATGCATCAATGGATGTGAGACAGTATAAGCATTATAAAGATATCTTAGGAGATAATGCACCATCACTTGTTAAGTTTGGACAAATGAAATATAATGACAGTAAGAGATTTGAATTGTTTCAAGATTATACGAATTCTATCAAAAGTGGTATGATCTCACCGCTATCCGATTTTAAAAATTATGTTGCTCTTTATAATAAGGTCAATAGAGAAATTGTAGGTAGAAGGTCATTCGATGGAATTAAGATAACTGGACAGAGAAAGCATCTTATAGAACGTGTGATTGGAACAATGTCGGATCCAAAGACGAAGAAGATACGATCAGGAGTTTCTATTGATGCGATCACAGATGCACTTGAACATCCAATTAAAATGATAGAAAAAGTGGATCAAGAAGGAAGAAAGAGTAAGAAGTACATAGGAAGAATTGGTACAGTTACACTTAATCCAGATACAGGAGAGTTAATTCAATGTAATCCAACAGAAGCAAGATTTAGAAAGGGGCATTAAATGGAAAAGGTAAAATTTGAGTTAAGCAATGAGCAGATTCAGTTTTTAAAAAAGAATTATCCAAAAGATGATTTAGTTCAAAAGATTTTATCAACGGAAACAAAAGGAAGTTTTGAAGTTGATGAGGAGCCATATATTGATTTTATGGATTATCTTGATGATGAATCTGTAGCTTGGATGGATAAAGATTATAATGCAACACCAAAATCAATCATGATTGAAAAGATCAGGGATCATATTTATATTCAAACCAATTAACCACCAATGAAATCGTTGGTGGTATTTTTATACAGATTTTTAAGAAAGGAGGGAATATAGGATGAAGAAGAAAATGTTATTAGTGCTATTGGCAGCAGTTACATGTATGTTTGTTTTTGCTGGTTGTTCTGAATCATCAAAGGTATCAAGGAATGTATCGCAGGAAGCAGACAATTTCAATGTTACAAGAAAATTGACAGTGATCAATGCCAGAACAGATACAGTCTTATTAGAACTTACAGGAACCTTTGCGTTGCAGAATAATGATGATAACGAACTGGAAGTTATTATTGAAACAGCAAAGGGAAAATATCGTAAAGATCTGGTATATCTGAACGATTATACAATGTATGTTGTAGAAGATGTATCTGGAGCAGATGTAGACAAATATCATTATGAGATCAACTTCCTGCCAAAGTGGGGAGCCAAGATCACTCACAAACAGTAGGAGGTGATCCAAATAATCTCCCGGCAGCAGGGTTAAGTTGCACATAGAACACGCAGAGAAGATCTGGGTGTTATTTTTATGTCCGAAATGACATTTAAACTAAGTGCATCTTGCGGATAGATGTTTAAACACCGCATCACTGTGGAAGCACCACATTTAAAAATAAGCGTGATAGTAGAAAGGAATATAATTATGGATTTTTTAAAAGAAGCATTAGGAGACAGATATCAGGAGTTTGCAGATCTTATCAAACAGCATAATGGAAAGGCAGAAAACAAAGACAAACAGATTAAGATTGCAAATCTTTCTACCGGGAAATATGTTGATAAGAAAAAATTTGATGATGCAGTTAGAGAAAAGGAAAAGTATGAAACTGATCTGACAGGAGCACTCGATAAGTTGAAAGGATTTGAAGGAGTAGATGTGAACGAGCTGAAAGATAAAGTACAGACATTAACATCTGATCTTGAAACAGAACGCACAAAGCATCAACAGCAGATTGCAGATCGTGACTTTTCAGATGCATTGGAAAAAGCGATCACAAAAGCTGGTGGAAAGAATGCGAAAGCGATTAAAGGAATTCTTGATATTGAAGCTCTTAAGGCATCAAAAGATCAGAGTGCAGACATTGAGGCTGCATTAAAGAAAACAAAAGAAACGGATTCCTATTTATTTGAATCTGAAGAACCAATTGACAATCCATTTGTCGGAGCAACGCATGGAAGCGGAGGAACGGACAATAATATGGCATCGATCCGTGCGGCCATGGGATTACCGACAGAGAGCAAATAGAAAAGAGGTATAAAGAATGAACACAATTGCTTTAAGAAAGCAGTATGCAACGCTGCTTGATGAAGTCTATAAATTAGCATCCTTAACATCTGTATTAGATGGACCAAATGAGTTGGTCAAAGAAGGTGCAAATGCAAATGAGATTTTAATTCCAAAGATGAGCATGCAGGGACTTGCAGATTACAATAAACAGACGGGATATGTTGCCGGAGACGTAACCTTAGAGTATGAAACAAAGAAATGTACATACGATCGAGGACGTATGTTTACTGTGGATGCAATGGATAATATTGAATCTGCTGGTATCGCTTTTGGAAGACTGTCTGGAGAGTTCTTAAGAACAAAAGTAGTACCAGAGTTAGATGCTTACAGATTTGCAGCTTATGCAGCAGCAACAGAGAATAAGGTAGCTAAGAATATTACAACAGGAAAAGATGCTATTGCAGCAATCCGAACAGGGAAAACGGCAGTAGAAGAAGCAGAAGCAAATCCAGAAACATGCTATTTGTTTATTAATCCAACGCTTGCCGGAGTGATTGATGACTTAGATACAACAGCATCAAGGAAAGTAATGGACGGATGGGCAGGAATTGTAAAGGTCCCAAGTAACAGATTTTATGACTCTGTTACATTGACAAGCGGTGGAGCTGGGGGATTCGAAAAAGCAGGAGAAGCGAAAGCAATTAACTTCTTGATCGTGCCAAAAGAGGCTGTGATCCAGTACCAGAAACATACGGTATCTAAGATTATTACACCAGAAGTCAATCAGAATGCAGATGCATGGAAGTTTGGATATCGAACAGTAGGTATTGCAGAAACAAAGGATAACAAAAAATCCGCGATCTATGCTCATACAGTGGCAGCAGAATAGGAGGGATGGTATGGTTGAGTACGAATTTTATACGAATAATTTTGGCGGAACATCCATACCAGAGTCCGCCTGGATGCGGTTGAGTATAAAAGCAGAGACAAAATTAAAGAAGTACACATTTAACCGGATTGATGAGCTTGACAATGTGATGAAATGTGCAATCTGTGACATGTCTGAATGTTTATTAGACTATGAAAGCAGAGAAGGCAAAACATCTGAAAACACAGATGGTTATTCAGTAAGTTACGACACAGCGAAGTCATGTGAATCAAAATTGTATCAAATCGCAAGTGATTATTTGCTTAATACTGGTCTTATGGACATGGAGGTGGATCATGATCACAAATGCATCTGCGACACTATATTCTAGGATTTACAACGCAGATAAGCGAATGGATGAATGGAAGAGGACACTGATAGAAAAGGTCTGGTGGCATGAATCCGAAGCATCATCAATCACATCAGAAGGTCTGAAAAGAGCAGATACTTTTGTAATCAGAATACCAGATACTACGATCAGCATAAAAAAAGATGATTATCTTGTAAAAGGAATCTGTGATATTGATATAACAACAGCTAAGGACCTAAAAGGAACAGAATGCTGTAAAGTCACATCTGCAAATTACAACACATATGGAGCTAATCCACACATAAAGGTAGGTGGTGTGTAAATGGCACAAAAAAGAAATATTGTGATCAAAACACCAAGAGGCAGTATTTACACAGTAAAAACAGCAAATGGATCCGTGACAGCTAAGATGGAATGGAATCATGGATTTTCTGGACAAAAGAGTGCAAGCTTTGGAGAAGCTCAGGAATTTGTCGATTCAGAATGTATCAGAAGGATGAATCCAGAGACACCGAGACTGTCAGGAGCTTTGATCAAGTCTGCGACACTGGGAACAGTGATCGGATCAGGAGAGATCAACCAGATCACGCCATATGCACGCAGACAGTATTATGAGCATAAAGAAAAGTCACGTTGGTTTGAACGCATGAAGAACCGACATAGAGACAGCATCTTGAAAGGGGCACAGAAATATGCAGGAGGCTAATATCATAGATTCCATCCGATCGTTCATATTAACCTGTCCGTTCCTGGATGACTACAGGGTAAACGTGGATCACTTGTCGGAAGATATGAGCTATTCTGTTGATCCGCTTCCGTGCGATCCTGTGTTGCAAAAATACGTTGATGGTGGCAAAAAGAAACAGTTTCAATTTGCTTTTACCAGCAAGGAGCAGTATGACGAAGATGCAAGGATCAATATTGAAAACAGTGGATTCTATCAGGCGTTTGAGGAATGGATGGAGCAGCAGACGGATAAAGGAGAGATGCCGGAACTAAAAAATGAGAAACAGCATCCATATGAATTACAAACACTAAACAGCGGCTATCTGTATGATGCAGAGGGTGAACATGCCCAGTATCGTATAGAATGCCGCCTTCTTTATATACAGGAGGTATAAGACAAATGGAAAAGGCTAAATTAGTAAGACGTAGCCAGAGGGTTGCGTTCTATGGTGTTCCAGTTAGTGATGGTGAAGTTACAACGTACAACAGAATGGAACACTTTACAACGTTAACAGATGGAAAGAACCCGATCACATACGAAAGACACTACGTGGACAAAGACAGTCAGGATTCTGACGTAACAGGATACGGAACAACTTTAGAATATGGATTCGATCATCATAAAAATGATCCAGTTCTTGCGGATCTTGCAAAAGTTCAGGATGATGAACTGACCGGAGAAATGAGAGATATCGTTGTGGTTGATTTGTTCGATAAGGGAGAAACAACGAAAGATGATGAGTTTGTAGCACGAAAGAGAACATATTCAATTCTTCCAGACAGTTCTGGAGATGGAACAGATGCATTACAGTATTCAGGAAGTTTTTCTGTGAAGGATGATATCGTAAAGGGATATGCGAAAGTATCTGCAGACGGAAAGACTTGTACATTCAGCGAGACAGCTACACCCTAACGTAGCTGTCGTTGAACAGGCAGCAGAAGTAGAAGATGAAGACAAAAAGGAGATTGAGCCATGAGCCAGAATGATAAGAACGAAAGAATTTGGAAGATCAATGGTCTTGAATTAGAGTTAGATCTTGAAGATGCAGACGTGTTTGAAAAAACGATGAAAGCATTTGAACAGATGGATGAAGACTGGAAAAACATTGATAAAGTTGGAAGTATGCCGGATTATATTAGGCAGTACTGCGGTGCCTATTATAAGATGTATGACAGTGTTTTCGGAGAAGGTACAGGAGAAAAAATCTTTAATGGAAAGAATAATGCAAGGATTTGTGATGAAGTTTGGGATGATTTCTTGGAATGGATGCAGGCAGCAGTTAAAAAGGCAAATGCAAAAAGAACACAGTTGAGCAATAAATATATGCCAAACAGAGAACAGAACAGGGAGAAAAACAGGAAGAAAAGAAAAAAGAATTTTAACACATACAATGGTAAAAAACGATGAATCCCTTATATGAGCCGTTTCCTGATTATGTGACTGTAAAGGGTAAAAAGGTTAGAATTGTGACGGATTTCCGTGAATACATAAAACTGATCGATCTGCTGAAGGATGATGAAGTTGATGAAACGGAGAAGAAAGAACTAATTGCATGTTGGTTTCTTGATGATCCAGGTTCTGACTTTGAGGAATGTTTACAGGCATTGACGGATTTTGTGATAAATTACAGGGAAACCAAAGCATCAGAGGGAGAAGAAGGTAACGAAGACAATACAAAACATGATCCAGTAATCTCATACAATCAGGATGCACCATATATTATATCTGGATTCCTAGAGTGCTATGGTATTGATCTGACAGAAATACAATATATGCATTGGTGGAAGTTTCAGATGCTGATTGATGGAATGAATGAAGATTGTGAATTGAAGAAAAGAATGGGTTATAGAAGTATTGATCTTAACCAGATCAAAGACAAAGAAGAAAGAGAAAGGATCAGGAAGATTCAAAAGCAGATAGCGATCATTGATCACGAAGTAACAAGTGAAGAGATCGGAGATGCTTTTGGAAATATGATGTTTTAATGATTATGAAGATAAAAGCGATTCCGTTTGAAAGAAAATGGTATTCATGCCCACATTGCGGTGCACATCTGCTGATCTATGACAACACAGCTCAAAGCAATAATGTGTTTTTGAAGTGTAAGAAATGTGGGAACGAGGTAGAAATAAAAATTAAAAATTAGTGCATAAGTGAGCCATTGAGCCGTGCATATTCGAAAGGAGAATATACATGGGTTACGATGGCTCTTTAAAATTTGATACAAAAATTGATACATCCGGATTTGATTCTGGAGTTTCTAAGCTGAGTGGTGCAGCACAGAAAGGACTGTCAGTTGCATCTGGACTGATCACAGGAATAGCTGGAGCAGTTGGAACAGGTGTTGCAGCATCTATTAAGGTTGGAGCAAGTTTTGAATCACAGATGAGTAAGGTATCTGCCATTTCTGGGGCCACAGGCTCTGAATTAGAGGCTTTATCTAACAAAGCTAAGGAAATGGGTGCCAAGACGAAATTTAGTGCTACAGAGAGCGGACAGGCTATGGAATACATGGCTATGGCCGGATGGAAGAGTAAGGACATGCTTTCCGGAATCGAAGGTATTATGAACCTTGCTGCAGCCAGCGGAGAAGATTTAGCAACAACGTCTGATATTGTAACAGATGCCCTGACAGGTTTCGGCTTATCTGCAAAAGACAGTACACATTTTGCAGACGTATTAGCTCAGGCATCTTCGAATGCAAATACAAATGTAAGCATGATGGGAGAGACGTTCAAATATGTTGCACCTGTCGCCGGAGCATTAGGGTTTAGCGCAGAAGATACATCTGTAGCGATTGGATTGATGGCTAACAGTGGTATTAAAGCAAGTCAGGCAGGAACATCCTTACGATCAATGATGTCAAGAATGTCTGCACCTACAAAGCAGGTATCTGCTGCAATGGAAAAAGTCGGTGTAAGTATCACAGATTCTCACGGAAAGATGAAATCGCTAGATACGATCATGGGCGATTTGAGAAAGGGATTCTCTGGATTAAGTAAAGCCGAACAGTCACAGGTCGCAAGTGCAATCGCAGGACAGGAAGGAATGTCAGGACTCCTTGCTATTGTTAACGCAAGTGATGCTGATTTCAATAAGCTGAAAGACAGTATTTATAATTGTGATGGTGCGTCTGCAAAGATGGCAGAAACCATGCAGGATAATTTGCAAGGACAGCTGACAATTGCTAAAAGTGCAGCAGAAGCACTTGGACTTGAAGTGTATGAATCAATTCAGAAACCTTTAACAAACTTAGCAAAACAGGGAATATCTGCATTAGATCAGTTAACAGAAGCATTCAAGAAGGATGGAACTACAGGACTGATAGAAGCCGGATCTGGTTTAGTTGCTAATTTGGTTACTGGAATTGCACAGGCAGCACCACAAGCGGTTTCTGGTGCAATTGCGATTATAGGAGCTTTAGCAGGCAGTTTTTCCAAGGCAACGCCACAATTGGTAGGGGCAGCAGGAAATATTGTCACTGCGTTAGCCCAGGGACTCACAGCAGTTCTTCCGACAATTGGACAGTTAGGAATGCAACTGATCACCCAGATAGGAAATTCTATCACTCAATCAGCTCCGACATTAGTTCCAAAAGCGATTGAATTACTTGCTCAATTTGCTCTTGGTTTAATCTCTGCATTACCACAGTTGATCACAGTTGGAATCCAGATGATTACATCATTAGCACAAGGTCTGATTAATTCGATCCCTTTATTGATTTCCTATGTGCCACAGATCATCAATTCATTTTGTGCAGCGATAGACACAGGATTGCTGCAATTGATTGCCGCAGGTGTAAAAATCATTGCAAATCTTGTCATTGGAATTGTTCAGGCTATTCCGCAGTTGATTGCTGCTTTACCGCAGATCGTTTTGGCAATTATAAATGTTTTTACTCATGTAAATTTATTTAGTGCTGGTAAGGCAATGATCACAAATCTAAAAAATGGAATTGTGAGTGCAAAAGGTAATGCAGTAAAAGCATTTAGTGATTTGACACAAAGCCTATGGAAGAAAATTACAACGACCAATTGGCTTAGTGCAGGAGGAAACATAGTATCCAAGATTGCTTCTGGAATTTCTATGTTTGTTAGCAAGGCAGCGTTAAATGCTCAAATTCTTGCCAGAGTGATAATGCAGAACATTACAAAAATAAATTGGCTAGATGTAGGTGCAAAAGTAGTAAGGAAGATAGCATCCGGATTATTAAGCTTAGCTGGAAAGATGGGAAGTACAGCAAAAAGCTTAGGAATGCGTGCTGTTACTGCATTTAGAGGAATTAGCTGGGGAAGTGTTGGATCAAACATCGTAAAAGGTATTATTGGTGGTATTGGTGCGATGGCCGGGTCTCTGGTAAGCAAAATGCAGGGACTTGCAAGTAGTGCCTTAAAGGCGGCTAAGAAAGCATTAGGAATCAAATCGCCTTCTAGAGTATTCAAAAAAGAAGTTGGAAAACATATTGTAACTGGTATTATAGCAGGAATTGATACAGAGCAAAAGAATCTTAAAAAGACGATGGAAAGCTTGTGTAACACCGCGGTATCATCTGCAAAGAATGCAAGCAAAAAAGGAAACTTTGAAGACATTGGAAAGACATTTACAGACGGTTTGTCGGCTGCAATAGATGCTCAAGTTTCAAAAGCAACAACATCTGGAAAGAATCTGATCAACAAGGAGATCAAATCTGGAAAGAATAAGGACACGGATCAATATGATAAAAAAATAAAAGATCTAAACAAAAAGATTAAGAAAGCTAAAAAAGAGAAAAAAAGCACAAAATCTTTAGAAAAGCAGTTAAAACAAGTTAAAGATAAGAAAAAAGCAGTGGCAGATACGTATTCACAGCTTGGAAAATCTATGATCACAGCTTATAGTAATGCAGTTAAACAGCAAGGGCAGCAGATCATTTCGCAAGCCGAAAAAGAGATAGAAGAGTTATCTGCAGCTTATCAAGAAAAATACAACTCATTGATCCAGCAAAGAAGTGACATGATCTCAAAACTGAGAAGTACCGGATCATTATACGATCTGGATGGAGATTTAGAAGCAATCAAAAATTATCAGAATCGTATCAAAGCATTAAAAGGTAAAATCCCAGATACTCTTATGCAGCAGATTCTTGGAATGGATGTCTCAAGTGCCAATGATTATATGGAATATTTGCAGGCACTTGATCCAGATAAATATCAAGACTACATAAATAAATGGAATGAGATTTACAACGGATCAGAATCTTTTGGAAATGATTTCTTTCAAAGTGATCTTAATGATTTGGAGAACACTTATGAGACTGAACTGACAGGAAGATTAAATGATCTGAGTAAAAAAATAAATCAGATTGGTCAGAATACGATGAAAGGGTTCATTTCAGGAATGCAATCCCAGACAAAAGGAATGACCAAAGCTGTAAATGCTATGTGTGATCAGCTTATAAAAAGCATGAAAAAGAAATTAAAGATTAAATCTCCGTCAAGAGTCGTTAGAGATAAGATTGGTAAATATATGCCTTTAGGACTTGCAGCAGCATTTACTAAGTACATGCCAGAAGCAACAACAAAAATGGGAAAAGATATAGATGTATCATTGGCAGCAATGCGTAAAAAAGTAGAATCCGTAGAATATCCAAAGCCGGATACACCAAATTACAAGGGACCAGGAGGAAACAAACCTGTTGTGATCGTGCAGGATAATAAACCAGTTGAAGTGAACGCAGAGATTCATACAACTGTTGATCTTGACGGAAAGACTGTTGGAAAGCAAATAACACCATACGTGAACAGAAATCTTGGAGAAGAACAGACAAGAGCAGAAAGGAGAAATTGATAATGTTCGATGTAAAAATAGGCGATTACAGTATGTATGAAGATTTTGGATTACAGGCGTTATCAATTGATCCAGGATCTGCCGAAGTAGATGAGAAATTTAAGGAAATACCAGGGCGTAACGGAGACTTAGATCTTACGGATGCCCTCACAGGGTTTCCGACTTATAAAAATGCAAGCATGAAACTGACATTTGATTTTAAAGATGGCAGTTATGATCTATGGTTAGCACGTGCAAGTGAGTTGCAAAATAAGTTGCATGGCAAACGTATGAAAGTGGTGCTTGGAAATGATTCATTTTACTATGAAGGTAGAATTTCTGTTAGTACAGAAAAGATAAATAAACACTACAGCAGCGTTGAGATTACAATAAATCGTGATCCTTATAAGTTAGAACTAAATTCATCATTAGAGGATTGGTTATGGGATGAATTTGATTTTGAAACAGGAATCATAAGAGAATATGGCAATCTACAGGTAAATGGAACGTTAGAACTTGTTATACCAGGAAGAGCAATGAGAGTGATACCGGTCTTTGAGTGCAGCGAGGAAATGACAGTAAGTTATAATGGCACATCGTATAATCTGCCAAAAGGAAAAAGTCAGTCTCCAGATCTGCTATTAGGAGAAGGAGATAACGTTCTTGTATTCAAAGGAAATGGAATAGTTTCGGTAGATTATCGTGGAGGTAGCTTGTAGCATGTATAAAGTTAAAATTGGAGATAAGTATTTGTATCATCCATGGGATAAAACACGGCAGATTGCTGATCCTAAGCTTGATACAGAGCTAAATAAAAATGGATCATTCTCATTTGTAATCTATTCAGATAATCAGTTTTATGATTCATTTAAAAAATTAAAAACAGTGATCAAAATAATAGATTTTGATACACAAGGGAATGAGAAAGAGATATTTTGTTCTCGTGTGTTAAATGAAGAGATTGATTTTGAAGGAGAGAAAACAATAACATGTGAAGGAAATATGGCATATTTACTCGATTCTGTCCAACGTCCATACAAAGGAGAATATACACCAGAGCAACTCTTTAGGCTATATATTGAAAATCACAATGGGCAGGTGGAAGAAGAAAAACAATTTAAAATTGGAAAGATAACAGTAACTGGAGATAAGACGCGATATGATGAAAGTGATTATAAAGATACAAGAACAGCGATCGCCGAAAAATTAATAAATGTATATGCCGGATATATCAGAACAAGAAAAGAAGAAGATGGATATTACATAGATTATTTACAAGAATATGATGATGCAGAAGGACAGCTTGTTTCGTTTGGAAAAAACATATTAGACATTACACAATATATAAAAGCGGATGATATAAAAACATGTATTATCCCACTTGGAGCTACAAACAGTGCAACAGGAAAGCCAATAACGATTGCAAGTGTAAACAATGATGTAGATTATATTTATGATCAGGTAGCAGTTGAAAATTTTGGAAAAATCTTTGGAACAGTGTCATATTCAGATTTGGAAAGCCCATTGCAGTTATTGGAAAAGGCAAAAGAAGATATAAAGGATCTGATTAATTTGTCGATCACAATAGAATTAACAGCCATAGATTTAAAAGATCTGGGATACGATGTTAAGAAAATAGATATAGGAGACAAGATTCCAGTTATATCGAAGCCACATGGAATAAATTCATACATGCAGGTAAGCAAGATAAGTAAGAATTTAAAGGTTGTGGATGATTGCAAGGTAACATTAGGATCAACGTTGAAAACGTTAGTAGAAAATCAAAACACGTACAATAGTGGGATAAAAAATGTCGAAGCGACAGCAAACGGAGTAGTAGCAAAGGCAGCAGTTGCAGAGAAAAACGCAACAGCTGCAGCTGATGTAGCAAAAAATGCAACAAAAATAGCAGAAGAAATAAAAGAAAGTATTGGGAACAGAACAGTAGGTAATAAGTATGGAAACGTCCCTTACATATCGAATGAGGGAACAATGCAAGTAGGGAAAACAATAGAATTTCATTCTACAGATAATTATCCAGAATCAGACGGAAAATTATATGTCGAGGATGGAGTTCTTTATTTTTGTGATAAAACAGGAACAGTTAAAACAATTCAAATGATCTAGGAGGAAAACAATGAAGATACAGGAATTACTGGATAATTTGTTACACAAGAAGCTCGGGCGAGATGTAAGGCAAAGCATCCACGACAGCATTGAGCAATGTTATAAAGATGCGACTGGGCATCCTGACTCGGTTGCTGCGGTTATAAAAGAAAACAAAGAAATGCAAGAGCACTTGGATAATACGCCATATATGACTGTAGAAGAAGGGGAGTCAGCAGATCTTCCAGTGCATACGATCAACGATGATGAGATTGGTGTGGCTTCCACATGGAGCAGTGAATGTATCAACGGAAAGATTAAAACTATTGATGAAAAAATCCAAGAGGTTTTTCAAAATGCCAGTAACGGAAAAAGTAAACTTGCCACCGCTATTGGCAATGGAGCATCGGCAGATATGACCTGGGACCAGTTAGCAAGTAAAGTATTACATGTTAATTATCAGAAAAAAAGTGGCGAAAATGGAGTGTATTTCGATAAAGCATTTAATACGGTGTTACTGTGGGCTGTAGCTGGAGCAAATTATGGGGAAGACAGAACAGGATGCATCATTGCAAATGGCCTTGCAGACGGCAATGATAAAATCAATATAATGCCAATGGATAGCGGCAGCGATACATCTTATAATCTTGTGAATAATGGCAATCAGCTCTTTGCTCAAACACACTCTTCGAATGCAACTCATAATACATGCTATTACTACTGCTATCAGGTTGGATATAACTAGGAGAGGAGAACATTAATGGGAAAGAATGGAATACTAAAAAACAAAGCAGGTGAACAGATTTTTCCGGCAACGACAGCTGATCAGGTAGCATGGGATAAGACGACAAACTTGAAACAAGCAATGGCAAAGCAAGACGCAAGAATATCTAATCTTGCAAAGCTTCCTAGCGGATCAACTACAGGAGATGCTGAACTGCAAGATATCCGCACCGGAGAAGATGGTACGGTATACGATAATGCTGGAGAAGCAGTTAGAGGACAAATTGGTCAACTAAAGGAATCTATGGATGAAAAATTAATTCACATCAAATCAAAAAATCTAATTAATGTAACAAAAGCAGTCAAAGGCTATCGAGAAAATTATAACGCACAAATCGTAAAAAACGATGCGTATGCTTACATAAGAGTTGATGTAGATCCTAACACAACTTATACTGTCAGCGAATCAATAGCAAGAAATGTTTTCATTTACCAACTGTCTAGTGGAAAAGGCATCTTGCCCGCATACTCTATTGGTTATCCTGATAAAAGTGTTACATTTACAACCGATGAAAAGACTGATCAAATTTCGTTCAATTTTGAAATACCCGCAATTGATAGTATACAAATGGAAAAAGGTACGTCAGCAACTGATTATGAGGCTTTTTTTGATTTTTATAGATCGAAAGATATAGATTATTTATCAAAAAAAGAGATGTATGACACTCTGTTTAAAGGATTGTTAACAAAAAAAAGCAGCAAAAATTTGATAGACCAACACAAAATTTTGAAAGGAAAACGCTTTGATGAAAACGGAGAAACATATGATCAAAGCGGTTATGATTCTATAAGGGTAAATGTGTCATCTGGCACAATTTATACATTGAGTAATTCTGAGTCGAACAATGGGAATATGTTTGTAACAGGGAAAGACATTAACAACAAAACAACATTTTCGACTAATCGTGAATACCCAAATGATTATGTGACATTCACAACAACGGATGATACAAGCGAACTTCTACTATCTTTTGAGAGCCGGCAAACGAAAACAATCCAGCTGGAAAATAATCCAAGTAAGACAAACTATGAAGAGTATTATTCATGCTACACATTGCCGGAATCAATATGTGATGAAATTGGATTTGAAAACCGAAACATCAAAAAAGAAGTATCTGAAATCAAAATGAATGCAATAAATGCGACAGAATATCTCTCACAAGAGGAAGAGTTAATAAAAAAAGTACAAGATTCATTAGACGCTGATAGCATTGTATTTACGCTTGTTACAGATGTGCATGGAACGAACAAAAATAACGGGTACGTTTGTTCTGAAGGCTATAAATTTAATAATAATTTTGGATATAAAAATTTCAAAGAATTTGCAAGAATAGTGAGCAAAATGGCATTAAATACGAGTTCTGATTTTATCGTAAATCTTGGTGATACGATTAATTCTACATCTGACGAAGCTTATTTGGAATCAAATAGTGAGGTTCCAGAAGTGAACAAAGAAGAGATAAAACATAGATACGCCGAATTTACCAGATTTATTTGTTATGATTCAGTACCTTATTTCACCTGCAACGCACATCATGAAATGTTTCCTTTGGAGAACGAAAATCACTTGTCAAAATCGGAAATTGTCGGAATCGCAGGGAGAAAAAACAAATGCATTGAAAAAATATATGATGATGAATCAGATAAAAATTATTACTTTTTTGACATTCGTAATGTTCGCTTTATAGTATTAGATTCAGTTTGTGACACTCAACCAGGCATCGGAAGAAGTTATTCAGCAGAAGAATTATCATGGCTGAAAAATATCGCTCTAAATACGGAGCATAATGTTGTTGTTTTTAGTCACGTTGCAACAAGAGATAATTTAGGCACGAATATATATTCCGGTGGGGAAGAATTGGCTAAGATTTTAAACGATTTTCATAATGAAAATCATAAAATCTTGGCTTTCTATCACGGTCATACACACTTTGATAACATAGTGTTGCCGAACGAAAGTGGAGATAAATTTCCTTACATTTCTACGGAAAAATCATGGTGCACTACATATACACCAGATACATCGAGTGTACTTGGGCAACCTACCACATATGAAAGAAATTACAACACATATGAAGAATATTGTATAGACGTAAATGTTTTAAATTCCAAAAACGGAAAAATAAATATTTTTAGATTTGGAGCAGGAAACGACAGAACAGTTAACTAAAGAATTATATAGTTAACCAAAAAAGACAGACGTTTTTGTCTGAAATGAGTCAAAGATTACACATTCAATGCAGGTGTTACAGAACTATTAAACGTGTCTAAAAGAACAGTAAAATAGGCAGTTTTGTAACAATTAAATGGTAAAATATAGTTAGAAACTAAATAAAGAAGGAGCTAAACTCCCGACTACCAATCAAAAAGTTCAGCTCCAAAACACGGTACCCAAAGGTACGAACACATTATAACATAAACTCTTTCCTTTGGGTAGAGCAAAGGAGAATGTTTATGAGAGAACAGTTTGTAACTACCTTTATGACTACACTAAGCGACAAGATCGATGATGATTCTCTGAAAATTGTGTTTAAACAATTGACGATCTTTGTTAATAACTATGAGATCAAAAAACGTGAGACATCATTGACGTTGTATGAGGGATATCTTCCAGAGTGCTATCAGGTTTACTTTGTAACAAGAAAAATCGAGGGATTAAGTCTGAAAACATTAAGCTTATATGATTTGTATTTGAAAGACTTCTTTCTGGCAATGAACAAAGATATTAAGAAGATCACAACAAATGATATTAGGGTGTATCTGTATAAAGTTCAGCAACAAAGAAAACTTAGCAATAGGACATTGGACAGCAGGAGATCAGCGATCCATGCGTTTTTAGAATGGGCGACCAATGAAGAGTACATAGACAGAAATCCGTGCAGAAATATTAAACGTATCAAATACGAACGCAAGAAGAAAAAGCCATTAACTCCGCTTGAGATGGAACAATTAAGAAATGCATGCGAAACAGTGAGAGATAAAGCATTGGTGGAGTTTTTCTACAGCACTGGTTGCAGAGTGACCGAATGTGAAAGAATGAATCTAGATGATGTTGATTTCCTGAAAAAAGAAGTCCATTTATATGGAAAAGGCGATAAACATAGAACATCATTTTTAAACGCAAAAGCAGAATTAGCTTTACATAATTATCTGGAGACAAGAAATGATAACAATCCGTCCCTGTTCATTGGAGAGAGAAAGCCACATGGCCGACTCAAGAAAGCAGCTATTGAAAAACGTTTTAGGCAACTTGGAGAGAAAGCAGGAATAAAAAGGAGAGTGCATCCACATTTGATCCGTCACACATCTGCAACGGATGCGAGGGATCATGGTATGCCGATAGAAGAAATTAAAGAATTTTTAGGACACGCAGATATAGGAACTACGCTTGAGTATGCAGATGTAACAGAAGCAGCAATAAAAAGCAGTCATAAGAGATGCGTAATATAATAAAAAAGGACGTTCATAAGAGCGTCCTTTTTTGAAGAAAAAATTCAGTATATAGGGCTATACACTGAAAAGTATGAAAAAAAGTTTCTAAGGGGAAACTTTCTTGGAAATTATAACAATTTTTTACAATAAAGTCAAGAAAGGAGACAAACAAATATGAGAATCAGAGAAAGACCAATAAAGGTCTTATTTTTTATGCAGCAAAATAATATTTTCTGTAAAGAAAGGAAAGTGAGGGAAATGAAGAAAATGACAAACAATGTAATTGACACATATAATGTAGTAACAGGTTCAATTGTAGCAGTATTAAGCTATGTGCTCGGAGAACACTGGTTCCTTTTTGTGGCTTATCTGGCACTGAACGTAGCGGATCAGTTTACTGGTTGGATGGGTGCGAAGATGGAAGGAAAAGTAAGTTCACGAATTGGCTGGAGAGGTGTCATGAAAAAGTTAGGATACTGGATTATGATAATGGTAGCATTCGGATCATCAGCAGTTTTTATTGAGATCGGAAAAGTAATTGGTGTAGATCTTGGGATTACAACATTACTCGGATGGTTTGTATTGGCGTCATTGCTGATCAATGAGATTCGATCTATCGTGGAAAATTTTGTGGAAGCAGGATTCAATGTACCAGCAGTTCTGGTAAAAGGTTTAGAAGTAGCAGACAAAGTAGTAAACAAAGATCAGGAGGAAGAATAAATGGCAATATATAATATTCATGGCGGACACAATCCAAGTGGCAAGATCGCATGTGGAGCATCAGATCTCCTGGATGAATCAAAGGAAGATAGAAAGATTGCAAAAGCAATTATTAAATATCTGAAAAAAGCAGGTGCAACAACATATAATTGTTCAGTTAGTAATGGAAGAAGCCAGGCAGATGTGCTTAAAAAGATTTGTGCAAAATGTAACAAGCATTCTGTGAATTTTGATGGATCAATACATCTTAATTCTGGTCGGAATGATCACAAAGGAGATAAAAAGCTTGGTGGTTTCGAGGTATGGGCAACAGCATTTACTGGGGTGAAAAAAGCAGTAGCTGAAAGAGCAGTAAGAAACATGAAGCAACTTGGATTTACTCAACATGGAGATCCATACAAAACAACATCTAGCTTATATTACTTAAATCATACAAAGGCAAAAGCCATACTCTTTGAGATTTGTTTTGTTGATGATAAGGATGATTATCTCTTGTACAAAACAGTTGGTGCAGATGCAATTGGAAAAGCTATTGCATCTGCGATCGTAGGGCATGATATTAAGACAAGTGTAACTGCAAAGGTGGCAGCAGTATTTAAGACAGGTGCAGCTGTTAAAATTGTCGGGAATGCGGAGTACGGAGGTTCTGCAAAAGGCAAGAAAATTTCTAGTCAGTATCTGAACAAGAAGTATATAGTAACAAAAGTTCAGACAAACAATGGACAGCAGGAAGCATTGGTCAAACAATTAAATAGTTGGGTTCCAACAAAGTACCTGGAACTTGTAAAATAAAAGGGGGTACTTTCCTGTTCTAAAACAGGGTACTTTCTTGTTGTAAAAGGGGGTACTATTTGCAAAAAAGGGGGTACTTTCTGTATAAAAACCGGAAAACAGAAAAGTACCCCCTTTTAGCATCTATTATAAGTTTAAAAAGCACGTAATTATGCCATTTCTAAAGAATCTGTTTAAGAAATCTGAACCGAAATAGGGAAGACATGGGTTGAGAATAGCACTGTTTCAGTGTTAAAGAAAAAACTTTATACGCACTTACAGTAAGGTCATCCATTCCGGACAAGATACCTTCTTCCCATCACAATACTGCGTAAGGATCGGCTGTCTCACATTCGGACGAGACAGATAATCTGCAAAAATCTCATCAACGATCGTATTAATAGAATTATAAGTTGTCTTTCCAGGAATGAATTTATGATCATAAGCTGTAGAAGATGTGATCGTAAAATCATGCCCTTTATTTCTATACCATTCTGTATACACACGATTCAAAGTAAATGACATGATCGCAAGAATATTTGCTTCAAGCGTTGCCCTTGGCCAAGTGGAATAAATCTCACAGGCGGCAACATTTTTGATGTAATCTTTATAGCGGACATAATAATTTTGCGCAGTTTTATCACCGACAGGACCATCATGAACAATAATATATTCAGGGATCACAACCCTGCTTAAAACGATCTCACCACTTTCGTTGACTGGCTTGATCTCAGATTCCGCAATCTTGGGAGGGTAATTACCCCATAAGGTATGCGGACCGATCACGATCGGGTGTTCTTCTGTTGGAGTGTGGGTTTCTTCAGGAATCATGGAAACAGGCTGCAGGCCTTCCACACCAGAAAGAATCTGTGCACCTGAGATCGTGACAGGTTTATATTCATCAGAATGTATTTTTAGATTATATTCAGAATAAGGCTGATTTTCACTCGGAGACATGCTGTATTCCACGGGAGGAGCAGGGAGGTCAACGACAGGTGTCTGCCCATTTTCATCAGTAGATACAGTCTCAAGAACAGAATCAGGATCACCAGTATAAGAAATCTCGATCGTAGCGTTAGGGATTGGGACGGCTCTTTGTCTTGAAGTTACCTGTATTTTTAACTGTCCACGATCGACAAGATTGTTAGTTTGTATTTCTGGCATAAAAATATCCTCGGAAGATCTTTTACTCTCACTATATGAGAAAATATGATATAATGTGCACAAGTAGTGTAAAAATGTATGCCAAAGAAATAAAGGAGGCTACTATGCAGAAAGATTTTATATATGAGAATTATCTAAAAATGCCAGATGATCTTGAATTTGAGCAGGCGATGAAGGTTTATGAAGAACTGTTAGAAGAGAATCTTGAAGAAGATGAGATCTATGACAAGTTATGGGATCATGCACTTCATTGTATGATCGATTATGGAAGCCTCCGCGCACATTGGAAGATCACACCGAAGACAGACAGAAGCAATGATGACAGGACAGTGATGCACGATAGCGTGATCCATTCTTTAGATGAATTGGCAGCATATACAAAAGAGCATGGCAAAGAAGCAAAATGGAGAGAAGAACTTGGATATCAAAGAAAAAGAATCGGAGATTTTGCATGTTATGTTTCTTTGATCTATGGAGTATTTGCAAGGTAAAATATGATGAGAATGTCAAAAGTAAATTTTGCCAGATAAAACGATCAGTAAGGAGGACATTATAAGATGGCAAAGAAAGAACCAAAAACAAATGCAATGCGGATGCTTGAGAGAGCAAAGATCCCATTTGAAGTACATCGTTATGAATGTAAAGAATTTATTGATGGAATTACCATCGCAGATATGTTAAATGAACCATATGAAAGAGTATTTAAAACCCTCGTGACTGAAGGAAAAGGTGGAGGGTATTTTGTATTTGTCATTCCGATCGATCAGGAATTAGATCTTAAGAAAGCAGCGAAGGCAGCAGGTGAGAAGTCTGTGGAGATGATCCATGTCAAGGATATCAACAAGATCACGGGATATATCCGTGGTGGATGCACAGCGATCGGGATGAAGAAAGACTATCCAACAGTGCTCGATGAAAGCGCCAATGCACAGGAGAAGATCATTGTAAGCGGCGGTAAAAATGGAATCCAGATTGAACTTACGACCGAAGATTATTTAAAAGCCTGCAAGGGAAAAACGGCAGATATTACATTGAGGTAGGGAGTAGAAGTTATGATAGATGAAATCTTAAAATATAACAAAGAATTTGTAGAAGAAAAGAAGTATGAACAATACAAGACAAGCAAATATCCAGACAAGAAGATCGCAATTATCACTTGTATGGATACAAGACTGACAGAACTTTTGCCGGCAGCCCTTGGGATCAGGAATGGAGATGTGAAGATCATCAAGAATGCCGGTGGGGTAGTAAGCCATGCCTTCGGAAGTGTGGTACGAAGTGTTTTAGTCGGAATCTTTGAACTTGGAATAGAGGAAGTCATGGTCATTGGACATAGCGACTGTGGGGTACAGCATATTAATAGTGATATGATGATAAAACATATGATGGATCGAGGAGTCGATGAGGAGAAGATTGAGCTGATCCGTCATTGTGGTATTGATTTTGATACATGGCTGGAAGGATTTGACTGTGTGGAAAGTTCTGTAAAAGATTCTGTGGAAATGTTGAGAAAACATCCATTGATCCCAAAAGATGTGAAGATATCTGGATATGTGATGGATTCTGTGACAGGAGAGCTTCATGTTGTAGAGCCATAGAACAACTGCAGCATTATAAATGAGAGGGATAAAAGGTATGAAAAAGATATGGAAGATCATGATCTTATGTATGATCCTTTGTTTTTTCTGTGCTGGATGCAGCAATGATGATGAAATGATCAGTGAAGATCATCCAAAACCAACGACAGAAAAAAGAACAGAGATCATCAAGCAAAAGACAACACAAAAAAAGAATGAAGTAACGATTGATCAGGAACAATCAAAACAACAGGAAGATCGTATAAAGATCGCAATTGATGCAGGACACCAAAAGAAACAGATGAGTGAAAAAGAAGCGATCGGACCTGGTTCTGATAAGACAAAACCGATGGTATCCTCAGGAACCGAAGGTGTTGTCACAAAACGAACAGAATATCAGGTGAATTTGGAAGTTTCGTTAAAGCTAAAAAGTGCATTGATCGCGAGAGGATATGACGTATATATGATTCGTGAGACGAATGATGTGTCACTCAGCAATAAAAAGCGTGCTCTTATGGCAAATGAAAGTGGTTCAGATATTTTATTAAGGATTCATTGCAATAGTGCAGATTCTCAGTCTGCAAATGGGGCGTTGACAATGAGTCCGACATTATCGAATCCATATTGCAGATCGATCGCGGCAGATAGTCAGGAACTTTCAGAATGTGTGGTAAGTACATTATGCAGAAGGACTGGGGCAGTGAACCGCGGTGTAACGCAGACAGATGAGATGACAGGGATCAACTGGAGTAAGATTCCAGTGACGATCGTTGAGATGGGATTTATGTCAAACCCAGAGGAAGACCAGAAGTTATCGGACAATCATTATCAATCAATGCTTGCAGAAGGAATTGCAGATGGTGTTGACCGGTATTACGAGAGAAGAGGAGAAAAGAATGAAGAAAAATGAATTATCGTGATCATCGTATCACTTGTGATCGCAGCACTTGTCATGGGATTAATGAAAGCGGTGGCAGAAGCGGATATCAATTGGTTTCAAAGCTGTCAGATCGCAGGAATGAGATCTTTGGGATTAAGTCTAGGATGGATCCTTGGAATTTTAGGATTGTTTTTAGGAATGTATCAGTTCGCGATTCTGATCATTGTAGTTGGAGGAGTCCTTGGTATGATCTATATGATCGTTGCAATGATGAGTTATCCGAATACGAAGAAAGATATGATCGCATATGTTGTATTGATCCCCATATTGGTTGCAACATTTATATCATATTTTGTTTTGAAAGAGTTTGTTTTATCATCACTGATCAACAATGGCGGGTCTACAACCAATTTTTTAAATAATATTTTATGATATAAGTGACAGAAGTATAAAGACAAAGATATTAGGAGGAAATATTAAGAATCTAAAATAATTAACAAATGTGATTAAATGTATTTAAATATACTCAAAGGAGAGTGCTATAATGAATACATCAAATATCACAAATTATAAGCCAAAAGATTTTGCTGAATTTTTAGGTGTATCTGTTAAGACATTACAACGTTAGGACAGAGAAGGAACTCTAAAAGCAAACCGAACTCCAACTAATAGACGCTATTACACTTATGACCAGTATCTACAATTTAAAGGTATAAATACTGAAAATGATAAGCGTCATGTAGTTATTTATGCTAGAGTGTCTACAAGAAATCAAAAAGATGATTTACTAAATCAAGTTGCATTTTTAAGACAGTTTTGTAACGCAAAAGGAATTATTGTAGACCAGTGTATTGAAGATTATGGAAGTGGTCTTAATTACAACCGTAAAAAGTGGAACAAATTATTAGATGAAGTAATGGAACAAAAAATTAAAAACATAATAGTAATCCATAAAGATAGATTTATTAGATTTGGTTATGATTGGTTTGAAAAATTCTGTATGAAGTTTAATACGACTATAGTGGTAGTAAACAATGAGGAACTATCACCACAAGAAGAACTTGTGCAGGATATTGTTTCAATACTCCATGTGTTCTCTTGTAGGCTGTATGGGCTTCGTAAGTATAAAAAACAAATAGAAAGGGATGAGGAAATTGCTAAAGAGCTTCAAGACAGAAATAAATCCAACAGAGGAGCAGAAAGCCAAAATTCGTAAAACAATAGGAACTTGTAGATATATTTACAACTTCTACCTTGCTCATAATAAAGAGCTTTATAATAAAGGCGAAAAGTTTATGAGCAGTAACCAATTTAGAGTATGGCTTAACAATGAGTATCTTCCAAAGCATCCAGAATGTTTTTGGATTAAGGAAGCTTATTCAAAAGCAGTAACACAAGCAGTAAATAATGGACAAGCCGCATTTATAAGATTTTTTAAACATCAGAGTAGTTTCCCTAGATTTAAAAAGAAGAATAGATCTGATGTGAAAATGTATTTTGTAAAGAACAATCCAAAAGATTGCCGTTGTCAAAGACACAGGATCAATATTCCATCACTTGGTTGGGTTCGCATTAAAGAAAAAGGATATATTCCAACAACAAAAGATGGATATGTAATTAAAAGCGGTCATGTGTCAATAAAAGCTGGTAGATACTATGTTTCAGCTCTTGTAGAAATTCCAAATAACAAGATAGCTAATAGTTTCAATGAAGGAATTGGTATCGACCTAGGGATAAAGGATTTTGCCATTGTTTCCAATGGTAAAATTTATAAGAACATTAATAGATCAGTAAGATTAAAAAAACTTGGAAAACAACTTATTCGAGAACAGAAAAATCTTTCTCGAAAGTATGAAAATTTAAAGAAAGGAGAATCTACTCAAAAAGCAAATATACAAAAACAGAGGCTTAAAGTACAGAAACTTCATCATAAAATTGATAACATTCGTACGGATCACATCAATAAAACAATCGCAGAGATAGTGAAAACCAAACCATCTTATATAACGATAGAAGATTTAAATATATCAGGAATGATGAAGAACAAACATCTTTCAAAGGCAGTTGCTTCGCAGAAGTTTTATGAATTCAGAATAAAGCTTCAGGCGAAATGCAATGAAAACGGAATTGAACTTCGAGTTGTAGACAGATGGTATCCATCATCTAAAACCTGTCACTGTTGCGGAGCAATCAAGAAAGATTTAAAACTTTCAGATAGAATTTTCAAATGTGATTGTGGTTATAGCGAAGATAGAGATTTCAATGCTGCACTTAATTTGAGAGATGCTACGACTTACGAAATTGCATAAATAAATGCAAACGTAGGTATGTACCGAAGGCTATTTCGGGAATTTACGACTATGGAGTGTACAAGAACTTGTGAGTAGATATGATTTCGGTCAATCCAAAGCATACACGATGAAGTAGTAAGTAGAACTCGTGAGAGTCTACATTATCTCGATGTGAGTATGTTTAATCACATTTTGAGTAGCAGACAGACATGATACCAAAAGACCCAGTGATGTTATTAAGCTACATCAATACACAATTACGAGATTTTTACGATTCATACGAAGACCTGTGTAAGTCACTCGATCTCGATCAAAATGAAGTAAAACAAAAACTTTCCATGATCGGATACGAATATGATGAATCATTAAATCAGTTTAAGTAGCAGACTAGTCGAATCAATGAAAATATGTTAAAATTGTACGTAAAGGAGAACATATTTATGGAGTTGATTCGGTTAGAAAATGTAAAGAAAATATATCAGACAGGAGAGGTAATCACCAAAGCCGTAGATGGGATCGATTTTACGGTGGATCAGGGTGAGTTTGCCTTGATCATTGGCGCCAGTGGTGCAGGAAAAACTACCGTTTTGAACATTTTAGGAGGTATGGATACTGCGACCAGTGGCGCTGTTTATATTGATGGAGAAGATATCTCCAAATGGAATAAAAAACAACTGACAGGATATCGAAGAGATGACATAGGATTTGTATTTCAGTTTTACAATCTGGTGCCCAATCTTACTGCAACAGAGAATGTAGAATTGGCACTTCAGATCAGTAAGAATCCTCTGAAAGCAGAAGAAGTATTAAAAGATGTGGGACTTGGACACCGTCTGAATAATTTTCCTGCGCAGTTATCTGGTGGGGAACAGCAGAGAGTTTCTATTGCACGTGCATTGGCAAAGAATCCAAAGATCTTGCTCTGTGATGAGCCAACTGGTGCCCTGGATTATCAGACAGGAAAATCTATTTTAAAATTATTGCAGGATACCTGTCACAAGAAAGGAAAAACAGTGGTTGTGATCACACATAACCTTGCGATCGCACCGATGGCAGACCGTGTGATCGAGATGAAGAACGGAAAGATCAGCAACATTACGATAAACGAACACCCTCAGCCGGTGGAGACGATTGAATGGTAGGAAATGCGTATGAAGAAAACGGCATTACATAAAGATATATACAGAACGATCACAGGAACCCTTCCGAGATTTTTATCAATCTTTTTTATCGTTGTACTGGGCGTTGCATTCTATTCAGGAATCCGTGTGACACAAAAAGATATGCATATCACAGCAGACCACCAGTTTGATGGAAGTCGGCTGATGGATGTCAAAGTCATGGGAACACTTGGGATTTCAGAAGAGAATCTGACAGCCCTTCGGAAGTTAAAAAATGTGCAGTCAGTCGAAGGAGGACATTCTGTAGATGTGATCGCAAGGAAGCAGGGAAGTGACGAAGAACATGCGATCAAAGTTATGGGGAAGACTGATAAATTAAACCAGATAACGATCATAGATGGAAAACTTCCACAAGCATCGGGAGAATGTCTGGTAGATGAATGGTATGCCCAGCAAAATGATCTGAAAAAAGGGGATGTTTTAAATTTATCTTCTGGAAATGAAGATGATCTTAAGGATACTCTGAAAGATACAACCTATAAGATCACAGGAATCGGAAGTTCATCAGAATATCTTTCAAGATCCAGAGGAAGCACTGGCATTGGAACGGGAACGTTGTCAGGCTTTATTGTGGTGCAACCATCAGAATTTTCCTCAGATATCTATACAGAAGTTTATCTGACTGCGAAGGGAGCGAAGCAAGAGAGAGCCTACAGTGATGCTTACAAAAACAAAGTAAAACAGCTGGAAGAAGAGATCAAAGATATTTCCAAAATAGAAAATGAGAAACGGTTAAGATCTGTTCAGAAAGAAGCCGAAGAGAAGATCGACAAGAAAAAAAAGAAATTCAAAAAAGAACGAAAAAAAGCATATAAGAAACTAGATCAGGCCGAGAAAAAGCTAAAGAAGTCCAGACAAAAGATCAAAGATTCCAAAGCAAAATTAGCGAAAAGCAAGAAAGAGATCTCTGATGGAGAGCAGCAGATCAAGAATGCAAAAGCTCAGTATCAGTCAGGGATCAGACAGATTCAGAATGCCAGAAAGCAGTTAAAGACACAGAAACAAACAATTCGGTCAAAAAGCAAAGAATTAAAAACACAGGAGGCAAAGCTAAAGACACAGGAGAAGAACTTACAGACAAAAGAACAGCAGATTCAGGGTGCCATGCAGGCTGGAATGATCTCACAGGATGAAGCGAAAGCTTCCTTAGCACAGATTAATGCAGGAAAAGAACAGATCAAGACAGCAAGAAGCAAGATCAATGTAGGGAAAAAACAGATCAGCAGGGCAAAGACAAAGATTGCAAAGGCTGAAACAACCTTGGATCAAAAAAGCAGCCAGCTAAAGAAAGCAAAGCAAACGATCAAAACAAATGAAGCAAAATTAGTATCAGCAAGAAAACAGATCACCTCCGGAGAAAAAAAGATTGCAAAAGCAGAATCAAAACTTTCATCCGGGGAGAAAAAATTAAAGAGATCAAGAAAGAAAGCAGAAAAGAAATTCAAGGAAGCCGAGCAGAAGATTGCAGATGCCAGACAGGATGTTAAGGATATCAAGAAAGGGAAATGGTATGTCTTAAACCGTGAGAAGATGCAGTCTTATGTGGAATACGGACAGGAAGCAGACAGGATTGCAGCGTTAGGACGAGTGGTACCGGTCATCTTTTTCTTAGTTGCAGCACTGGTAAGCTTAACAGCGATGACACGTATGGTCGAAGAGCAGAGAACACAGATCGGTATGATGAAAGCATTGGGATACAGTGGAGTTCATATTGCAATGAAATATGTGACCTATGCCCTCGCAGCAACGCTTAGTGGAAGTATTCTAGGGGCAGTGATCGGTGAAAAACTGCTTCCATGGATCATCATTAACGCTTATAAAATGATGTATACAGGACTGGGAGATGTCTATACGCCATTAGAGATCGAATATTCTGTGATGGCAGGTGGACTGGCGGTTGGAGTTGTTGTTTTAGCAGTATTATCTGCATGTTATAAAGAATTAAGAGAAAAACCTGCACAGCTGATGCGTCCAGTTGCTCCAAAAGAAGGAAAAAGGATTTTGTTAGAACGGATTCCATTTATCTGGAAACGATTAAGTTTTATCTGGAAAGCAACGATGCGAAACCTCTTCCGCTACAAGAAGAGATTCTTTATGACGATCTTTGGAATCGGCGGATGTATGGCATTATTACTCTTAGGATTTGGAATCAAAGATTCGATTTCAGCAATCTCAGAAAAGCAGTATGGGGAGATCATTACTTATGATTTCTCGATCACACACAAAGACGGGATCAGCGAGACAAAGAAAGAAGATCTGATCCAGTATGCAAAGAAACAAGAACATATGACAGATTTGATAGAAGTAAGCGAATCTGCAGTGACGATCCGTGCTAATGGGAAAAAACAGGATGCAACGATGATCCAGCCAATGTCCAAAAAAGATCTGAATGGCTATATCAGCCTTCAGGATCGAAAGAGTAAAACAAAGTATCAGTTAGATGATGATGGGATCATCTTAACAGAAAAGGCAGCGTCCCTACTTGGTGTGAAAAAAGGAGATTCAATCAAGATCCAACGGTCTGGAGATAAACAGATCACAGCAAAAATAAGTCAGATCACAGAAAATTACATGCAGCATAAAGTCTACATGACACCAAAACTTTATGAGAAACTGTATCATAAAAAAGCACAAACGACAGGTATATATTGTATTGAAAAGAATATATCTAAGAAAAAGATGCAGGAAAATGGAAAACAGATTCTTGCAAGAGATGAAGCCTCAACACTGCATTTTTGTGCCGACGATGAGAAGACAATGTCAGATATGGTCAATAACTTAAATATTGTGGTGGTTGTTCTGATCGTATCTGCAGGACTTCTTGCATTTGTGGTATTATATAACTTAAATAACATTAACATTTCTGAGCGTAGAATGGAACTTGCAACGATCAAAGTTCTTGGATTCTATGATGGTGAAGTCGGAGCGTATGTGTATCGAGAGAATATCCTTTTAACGATCCTTGGAACGATCGCAGGAATTATTTTAGGAATTATTTTACACAAATACGTAATCTTCACAACAGAAGTTGACTTGATCATGTTTGGAAGGCAGATTTATGTGCAAAGCTATATTTACAGTATTTTACTAACAATCGCTTTTTCGATTCTTGTAAATGCCTTCGTGTATTTCCAATTGAAGAAAATCGATATGGTTGAATCGTTAAAAAGCACAGAGTGACAGAAAGGAAAAGAGACTATGAAAATGAACGAATTAATGATTTATCAAGTGTTTCCACTAAGAGCATTAACAGATGGGCAGCCATCTCATGGAATTCTCGAGATGATAGACTGGATTCAACATATTAAAAAATTAGGAATGAATGCAGTATATTTTTCACCTGTATTTTCATCCAGTGATCATGGATATGATACAAAAGATTATCAGAAGATCGATGAGAGACTTGGAACCAATGAAGACTTTAAAAAGATGTGTGATGCCATGCATGAAGAAGGAATCCAGGTGATCTTAGACGGGGTATTTAATCATGTCGGAAGAGAGTTCTTTGCATTTGAAGATGTGAAAGAAAAGAAATGGGATTCTCCATATAAAGATTGGTTCTATATTAATTTTGATGGGAATAGCTGCTATGATGATGGATTCTGGTACGAAGGATGGGAAGGACATTTTGAACTGGTCAAATTAAATCTTGACAACGAACAGGTTAGAAATTATTTATTAGAATCTGTCGGAATATGGATCGATAAATTAGGGATTGATGGATTAAGACTGGATGTTGCTTATATGTTAAACCGCAATTTCATGAAAGTGTTGGTTGACTTTGTTCACAGCAAGAAACCAGAATTTTTGATGATCGGAGAAATGCTTCATGGTGATTACACACAGCTTGTGAATCCAGAGCTGTTGGATTCTGTGACAAATTATGAATGTTATAAAGGTTTGTATTCAAGTTTCAATACACACAATATGCATGAGATCGGATATTCCCTAAACCGTCAGTTTGGACCAGAAGAATGGACGTTGTACAAAGGACTTCCATTATATAATTTTGTAGATAACCATGATGTGGAGAGAATCGCAAGTCAGTTAGAGGATAAAGAGCATTTACCATTGATCTATGCAATGGAATTTGCGATGCCAGGAGTTCCGGGTGTTTACTATGGAAGTGAATGGGGAATGGAAGGAAAGAAAGAACAGGGAAGTGATGACAGCCTACGTCCAAGAATCCATAAAGAAGATTTAGTAGAAAATGAATTAACAAACTATATCGCACAATTGGCAAAAGTAAGAGCTGGATCACCAGCTTTAAAATACGGTGATTACTTACAATTAGCGATCACACCAGATGTTCTTGTATTCCAGAGAAGAACGAATGAAGACCGCATCATTTTTGCAATGAACTGTGGTGATGGAGAATTTACAGCACATTTTGATGCACAGGCCGGATGCGGAACAGATCTGATCACAG
>OLRC01000296.1_pt1 | contig 38605 bp, 30 predicted proteins | sample 1672081 | NCBI WGS metagenome assembly OLRC01 (sample SAMEA3136643, study PRJEB25190) | human gut metagenome | biome: human gut; feature: human-associated habitat; material: faeces | place: Austria | collected 2013
CACTCGGATTTGCAGACAAGTGAGTGGTATAGTTATTTCGAAAACGATGTACTAGGAACATGTTATAAGATATTTTTGTGGCGATGCCATGCCATTATTACGAGAGCAATGAGCATAGTGGCGGTTTCCGCAACAGGAAATGCAAGCCAGATTCCGTTCAGTTGGAATAATTTGTCCAGACACCATAAGGCAGGAACAAGGAAAAGCAGTTGTCTGCATAATTGAATCGCTATGCTGGAACCTACTTTTTCTGTCGCCTGAAAATAGGTGGAAATCATGGTAGAGAGACCGCAAAACAGATAGCTTGCCGCCATAATTCGCATAGCGGATATTCCAAAGGAGCGCATGGCTTCCGACGCTGTAAATAATTCCAAAAGCTGCGCCGGAAAGAAGTTGACGGTCAATGTTCCCAGTATCATCATACCGGAGACCAAAGCGGTTCCGTATCGGAAAGCGGAGTGCAGCCTATCTCTGTTTCCCGCACCGTAGTTAAACCGCATAATAGGCAAACAGCCCTGAATCAAGCCGTTTACTGTCATAACGACCAGCTGCTGCACCTTAAAATACGCACCGAAGAATGCAATCGCCGTATCGGAATACGCCACCAGAAACAGATTGACGAATGTCACCATAAACGAACTGAGGGCATTCATAATGAAAGATGGTAAGCCAAGGGCGAATATACGGGCAATCATCCACTTTTGTATATGAAATTCTTTGATCTTTATCCGCACTTTTTGCTTTTTGCCCAGCAGCAAGGCAAATGCCAAAATCATGGATAACAAATAGCCCGCAACAGTAGCCACCGCAGCGCCACGGATTCCCATAGCCGGAAAAACACCAATACCAAAAATTAGGAGTGGGTCAAATACAAAATTAACGACCACTCCTGCAATCTGGAACCACATAGGAGCAACCATGTTCCCAGTAGCCTGTATCATCTTCTGGATTGCGATATGCACCATGTTGGGAATTTGCATGAACGAACATACGCTCATATAGGCAAGACTCAACTGATAAATTTCTTCGTTATTGGTGAATGCCCCAAAGTAGGGTTTCATAATCAGTAATGACAGAAGATTGAGCAAAGCACCAATTCCAAAGGCCAGTAACAATCCATGTGTGACGGTAGTATTTGCCTCATTCTGCTTTCTCTGTCCAAGATACCCTGCAATCAGTACATTCACGCCAACGCCGATCCAGATAGATGTCGCATTCATCAAAGTTGTAATGGGAAACGACAGGGAAACCGCCGTCAAAGCATTTTCACTCAGCCGCGCTACAAACGCGCTGTCTATCAGATTATAGGAATATTGCAGAAACATGGAAATCAGCGGCGGTATCGACATTTGCCAGATGAGTTTTCCAACGGGCGCAACCGCCATTTTGTTATTGGTCTGCATGCTTTCCCTCTTCTCCACAAATTGTCCGAACAATATAGTTTTGTTTGCGTGCTGCGGGCTGACCGGCTTCCTGGGCCGGATAAGTCCCTGCTTTCGGTACAGCGTCCAAAGCCTTGGAAGGGACAGATTCCGATTTATAAGCCCGTACACTACGGCACATCTTGATAAGAGACAAAAAATTTTTCCCCCATACAGATATAGTCCTCCATTCTGCTAATACTTCCGAGATACAGGCAACAAAAAAGCCACACAACTATCACAAGATAGCTGTGTGGCAAAAAGATGACCGAATCCGGAAAAGTCCACTAAAATTTTGCGTTTATTATTATAGCGAACTTGAAGGAGACTGTCAAGCATCAATCATTACGGAATTGTGGCGGCTGTCTGTTGTTTTTTGTGTTACTTTATCCCGGAATTGCTCTCTATCACTGTGCAAGTACGCCATTATAAATCACCCTCGTTTCTACCAGATTTTTGTACAGCTTATCCGGGTAATAAGAAAAATACGGTTCCATTTCTGAAAGGCTCAACCTTGCATCGCTCATATATTGGTACAACCGTTCCTGCAAAGGCTTCCCTGTAATCTCGGAATACACATCTACATCTTTCAGCAAATCAAGGAATTGCAGCACCTTATAATTGGATTCCGTCACTGGCACTTTTGGCTTACGAACAATTACCCGCGACTTTGCCAGAGATGTTTCCCTATATTCATTCGTTGCCTTATTCGATACAACTTCATACAGCATCGGAACTTGTGTCGTTAGCCCCATCTGGTTAAAGAACATCAAACCACTCACATAGCCGCATCGCTTATCCTTATCTCTCAGATATTTACATTCCAACACTTTTTCTGGGGGAAGCTGCGACCCTGATTTGAAAATCGTTTTTTTCGGCAAGAAATAAACTCCATTATCAAACCGCTTTATCTTTCCGGCATCTGTGAGTTTCTTTATCTGCTGTCGAAGATTTGCACGGCTCATGCCCTCGATTTGAAGATCAGCAAGGAAAATTGGCTCATTCAGTTTGTAGTTTTTTAGAAGATACTCATATAATGTTTCCATACTGCCCTCCGTTCACACATTCGTAATTCTGTATTTCTGTTCTGTTATTATTGTACTCGTAATTTTCAAAAATATCAAGACATCTTTCAATCACAAAGAGTCGCAGCTTCGAATACCATTAACTATTTTTAGAAAAATTTGAAAAATTCTGCGAAAAATTCCGGAAACGTGTTCTCTTATACTTTAGGAGGGTTAAAAGCCTCCGAAAAAGAGAATAGCGTCCTCTGTTTGTACCGCATTGGGGAAGCAGCGCCACAACCGGAAATCCGCGAGCGTGCCAAGGTGTGAGAAAACATACTGCACTGGCCGTAAGGCCATTGTAGGGCACAGCGCCGGGAAAGGTTGCCTGTCTGGAATTGCAGAGGGAGAAAAACGCACAGCTATAACGACAGATCGTGCCGTGGAAAGATTGCTTTTCTTTCCACGGTATTTTTGTATCGTTATAGATACAAGTTTTTCATATTTTTCCCTACACAAAATGAACGGAGGTACTAAGAAATGGCTTACTCGCGTAAGGATGTTGAGAAAACAAAAATGAACGCCAAGAAATTTGTCCGCTACCAAGAAGGTGCCGAAAAGTACCGCATGGGTCTGACAAAATTCACAGAACTCGCTAAAGAGGCTAAGGCTGTATACAAAATCGACAAGGTGACTTTAGTAAACTGTGAGATTTTTGAAAGGTATCTGGAGACATTCCACATCCTTTAACGTTGGCACAAAAATAGAATTATGCAGATGCTTACATTCAGCAGAAAATAATCGATTGAATTGGGCTTGACTTTCTGTTACACAAATTGTATACTAATGTTGTGGAGGATTGAGAACTATTATGGCAAAGATGGGACGACCAAAATCCGAAAATGCAAAGAAGAATTATGTGAATATTCGGGTGGAGGACGACCTATACGCTCGTATCCGTTCTTATGCTGCACAACACCAAATGACTATCACAGAAGTTGTCTTACTGGGTTTAAGCAAGGTTTTGTCTGACCCGGAATAAGTATCAGGCCCTTCTTCTTTCGGGAAGGAGAATTGATATGGCAACTGCACGAAAAGATTTTCGAGGACGTGTACTACGCAAAGGAGAGGTGCAACGCGCTTCCGATAAGCGGTATATGTATTGTTATACTGACCCTTTCGGACGGCGCAAATACATCTACGCAAATGACCTTGTAACGCTTCGAGAAAAGGAGATGCGCCTCACAAAGAACCAGTTGGATGGCTTAGACACTTATGTCGCCGGGTATGCAACCGTAAACTTTGTGTTTGACCGCTATATAAGCCTAAAGACAAACCTTCGGGAAACAACACGAAGCAATTATCTTTATATGTATGACCGCCATGTTCGTGAAACTTTTGGAGAACGAAAGATTGCGGATATTAAGTATTCCGATGTGCTTCAGTTTTATAATTATCTGGTTGTCATGAAGGGCTTGCAGACGAACACATTAGAAAGCATCCATTGCTTGTTGCATCCAACATTTCAGCTGGCATTTCGTGATGACATCATCCGCAAAAATCCAACCGATGGCGTACTGGCAGGGGTAAAGAAAACCTTTGGGCAAACTACTGGAACTCGCCACGCATTGACGATTCCCCAGCAGCGGGCGTTTATGGAGCACATTGCCAACCATCCAATTTACTATCACTGGTGGCCGATGTTCACGATACTGTTGGGTACAGGTTGCCGTATTGGTGAAGCGCTTGGACTGCGCTGGGACGACTTAGACTATGACAAACGCACAATCAGCATCAATCATAGTCTGGTCTATTACCCTGTTGGAGAAGATCGCACTTCTATTCTGCATATTTCAAAGCCTAAGACTAATGCAGGTATTCGGACGATTCCAATGCTTGATACGGTGAAAGATGCTTTCGAGATGCTGAAAGAAGAACAGGAAGAATCCGGTCAGTGTGATGTTGAAATCGACGGTATGACAGGCTTCATCTTCTGCAACCGCTTTGGTAATGTTCCGAATCCGCAATCTGTCAATCGCGCCATCAAAAGGATCATTGCAGATTATAATGCAACTGAGGAAGTCGCTGCAAAGAAGCAACACCGTGAAGCTGTTTTGCTACCTGATTTCTCGGCGCATCACTTGCGGCACACTTTTTGCACAAGGCTTTGCGAAAACGAAACAAACCTGAAAGTCATCCAATCGGTCATGGGGCACAAGGACATCCAAACGACTATGGATGTCTACGCTGAAGCGACTGAGCAGAAAAAGCAGGAATCTTTTGAAAGACTGGCTGCAAAACTGGACATTTTTTAATCGTTGAAGAAGCGCTCTGATGGGGCGCTCAAAATGACAGCAAAATCATTGAATGACAGCAAATTGACAACAAACGAAGGGAAATAAAAGCGTAGTTTGAGGGATGTCTGATTAGCAAGCAAGTGATGTCAAAGCATCACGAAGCCTTGTAGGGTACATAGGATCAGAATCCCCACGATGAAGCCTATTGACCAGTAAATTGTCAATTTGAGCACAAAAATGCCTGAAATTTCTTGATGATACGAGAAATTTCAGGCCTTTTTCTTTTGGTGGGTTTCTAACTGAAATCATGCCATACGCCAATCTTACGCCAAACGATGTATAAACTTATGCAAGAGAAAAAGAGCGTTGTTCCCGCTTGGCATAAAATAAGAGCTGACGGGGGTAGATGTAGGTTTACGGTCTCTTGTAGTAAGAACAGGCTTTAATTTTTAATAACGGTTACACCGTTTTCAGATGACTTAGAAAGAGTTTTACGCACTCTGCAAAATTCTTTCTAAAGCGTTTCTATATGTTATGTCCTGCTCCTTCGTTCGCTTGGGTGTTCCTTTAGGGTGCTTTCCGGCACGGAGGAGCTTTTTGTTTTCGTGGCGGCGGAACAGCAGGCCGTCTATATTTTCGGGTGTATACTCTAAGCCGTTTTGGTTCAGTACACGGGCGCGGCGCGCCAAGCACATACTGGCAAGTCCATAGTCCTGCGTGATTACAAGGTCACCGGGATGTACGCGGTTTACTAGCGCAAAATCCACGCTGTCGGGCCCTTTGTCAAAGGTCAATGTCTGCGCACCATAGCGTTGGATTTGGTGGGCGGTGTCGCATAGAATCAGCACGGGCACTTTATATTTTGCGGCTGTCTGCACAGTCAAATCCACCACCGGGCAGCCATCGGCATCAATCAGAATCGTCACTTTATTGTTTTCCTTCCATAACCCAAACAAATGCCCTTGCCGTCCGCAAGTCTGCATCTTTGAAGTGGCCGCCTGCATTCCATTCCAGTCTGCAGTCTCTGCCGCACCGGGTCAAGGTGCTGTGCAGGGCGCAGATGTTATCGCCCACCGCCGCCATAGTCTGATTTTTGGTATGTTCCTCGCGGTCACCAAGGCTGAGGTAAATACGCTGCGCTTGGATGGGGTGTGCAGCCTCATGCTCCGGCCAGCCGGGAAACCACACGGACGGCGAAGCCGCCGCCACGCCATACAGCGCGTTCGTTTGTGTTGCCGCCCACAGAGCAAACAGTCCAGCCAGTGAGTAGCCGCCCAAAACAACCTTGCAGTCTTCCTTTATAGAATACTGTCGACGGATGCTCGGCACAGCCTGCGCCAGCCATGCAAGCGTATCCCCTGCCCTGCCGCCAAAGCCCTGCTTACCCCATACGGGCGGTGCAGGCCAAGGCGACAAATCGTCATTCCAGTTCTCTACTTGGACAGCGGCCAGCAAAAATGGTTGTGCGGTTTGCCGATGTATGGCTTCAACTTCTCGTTCCATCCCTGCAAGGTCATGTTCATCCACCATTTGCAGCAGCAGGTATTCGGCGCTGGCAGTGCCGTAGATGCGGCAGGTTCTGTTTTGTATCTGCAATAATTGGTTATCCATAAAATTCATGATTCCTTTTCTTTGCTTTCTTTTGCATTATAATGCCTGCACACCAAAGAATCAAGATTGCGCCGGATGCACTTCACCGAAAGTTTTTTTGTTGCACTTGCATCATATCTGCACAACATCCGCATTGCGCTTGTATATACGTGTATAATCCCGCGTGTTACAATTAGGTGCGTCAAGTGCATTTTATGTACATTGATATATCCCGGCAGAATTTCATATATTTCCATAGTATCGTCTTATTTCTACTTTCACCCTTTCATATAATTCCACACAAATCCATGCTTTTCCATGCCGCATGGGTGTAGAATTGGTGTAAATTCTCGGACGCTCCACGTTGTAAAATGTCTTCCAACAAGGTCTAATATTCCTCTGTCAGATGTCTTAATCGAGTAGGAGGCTCTCTCTAATAGATAGCCGACCTCTCACACCACCGTGCGTACCGACCGGTACACGGCGGTTCAACCGCATAAGTGCAAGGACTCGTAGTAGTTGAGGATACTAAAGTATCCCGCTGCTGCGAGCCTTTCGTTTGTAATGGAACACTTTAATACAGGACTACCGGCGATACGCCAATATCCCAGTCTGGAATTTGCAGCTTCTGTGCGATTGCCTGCTGAATCACACGGTCTACTACCGTGGGGATTCCCAGCTTTCGCACGCTGCCATCCGGTTTCGGGATTTCCTTCCGCCGCACCGGGCTGGGCATATAGCTTCCGTCCCGGATGCTCTGCAAAAGTTCTCCCCTGTGTTCCTTCAACCACGGCAGTGCTTTCTCTACGGTCATTCCGTCGATTCCCGCTGCGCCGTGGTTTCTCTTGACCCGCTTGTGGGCGCTGTTCAGGTTATCCCTGCCCAGTATTGCTTCCAGCAGGTCACTTGCACCGTCTCGTTCTTCCCTTCTCTGCAGTCAGTGCTCCGCGCTTCTGCATACCCTTTGTGTTCCACACTATCTCTTTGCAGGAAGCCCTCGTTCCCTTGGTAGAAGCCCTCGTTCCCTTGGTATTCTGCTTTCAACACACCGACCTCCCTTCCGGTCTGTACTTGAGACTTACGATCGTTCGGCCCTTCCCTTGAAAAAAACACAAGGTACTATGGCCTCGGCTGACTTCTTGCAGTTCGTTGTTACTGCGGTTTTCGGATTCTCCTACTTACCGTCTGCAAGACCTCCCCGGGTAAGAACAACAACTTTCCTCCCATGTAACCGCCACATTTACCGCACGGGATTCGGGCAGCATTGGACTTTGTGTTGGATAGCACACTCGTCCGTCCCTGTACGGCCTACTATGTGATTCCTGTTCGCCGGTTCGGGAGTTTGCCCGCCAAGGTTCCTCACCTTGACATCCGACTTCCTCCAGATTCCACCTCGCGATGGACACCCTTGCCTTCGGTTAACGCTTCCTACTGCCGAGCGCGTAGTGGTCTTTCACCACCTAGTTGTTACCCATGCCGGGCGCACTAGCGAAAGCGGGGACGCGGCCTTCGGTATATCCGTTGGCTGCGTCCCTGCTTTTTTTCTTATGCTTCGTCTATACGGTCGGGCGGTACTAACACCCGCAGAGCATGACTTTGGCGGAAAAGGTGCCATTTTGATAGGTAAACGTACTTGTGCCGCCGTTTTTCTCTGCAATATGGGTGACGGACTGGATACCGATACCGTTTTCCCTCCGCTTGGATGAGCGGAAAACGCCGTTCTTTTCGTTGACCTCGCCGTCAAACGCATTTTCAACCTCGATCAGAAGGATCCGATCCGCATGCAGATAGGCGGTCAATTCGATCTGCCGCCTGCCCGGTGCGGTGCGAAGGCTTGCCTCCAGCGCATTTTCCAGCAGGTTGGAAAGCACGAGACACATATCGATCTCGTCAACCGGCAGTGTTTCCGGCAGGTCGAGTCTGGCGCGGAAGGGGATCTCATCGCGCTTTGCCATGGCGCAGTAATAGCCGACAACACTGTCAGCCGCACGGTTTTCACAGAAGCACATATCAAGATTCGGGATGCGGGAGACGGTCTTTGCAAGGTAGCTTTTCAGGTTCTCCAGGTCACCTGCCTCGGCCAGCGCAGAAATTTGATTTAATTGGTGGCGCATATCGTGCCGTGCCTGCCGCGCTTCCTCGATGGCGGTCCTGAGGTTTTCATAGCGCTGCTGCTGCATCGAAAGAAACTGGTTTTCCTGCTGCAGCTTCGCATTGCGGTTGAGACTGGTTGCCATCAGCAGGAAAACTGCATTGAAGCAGAACATAAAGACCAGAAGCGCACTGCTCATCACAATATAGCCCTGCAGTACGCGGCCTGTCTGGAGCGTTGACTGATAGCGCGGGATCATGAAAAGGTTCAATAGGATGAACGCCAGCGGCAGGAACCAGAACACATACCAGGTCTGCGCAAAATTGTCGTCCTCGACCATCGCACGCACCGTATGTGTCGCAGGATAATACGCGGCCAGCACGATGACCCAGCAAACGGCGTTATAGAACACGCAGGCGCCCAAGCAGAGCCACGGTCCGTCCGGCGGCAGCTGCAGATTCCGGATGATCGCGGCGCTGACGGCACGGGACAGGCTGTTCACGCACGCGAACACCGCGCAGACGGACAGCGCAATCGTGCCGGATTTCCAGAGGGAGATGGTAAGCGTTCTGGTATACAGGCAGATCGCAGCCAGCGCGACCCCCGCAAGGGCAAAGACCGTGGAAGCATGAAGCCGATAGCAGGCAAGCCCGCTGCCGATGCACAGGCACGCCATCAAGGGAAAAAGCCAGGCGGCCAGCCTTCCGGGGGACTGCTTCAGATAGGTTTTTACAGGGAAATATCCAAGCAAAAGGCCGGGGAGTACGACGAGAAGCTCCAAAATCGGACGCAGAATATCCTTCATTTCATACGCTCCCTTTGCAGCAGAAATTCCATAAACGCCTGCCGGGCAGGCTTTAAAAGCTCCTGACTGACATAGACGCTGCTGCCGTCTGTCATGCAGAAGGCACCGTCCCGAAAATCCGCGGCGTGCTCTAAATTGACGATCATGCCTCTGCCGCAGACGAAAAAGCGGGGATCTTTTTTCAGAGGCTCGGTGAACACCTTAAAGCTCTGGCGGGTGATCAGCGTTTTCAGGGCAGTCGTGCGGATGTTGATCAGATGTGCAAAATGCTCTGCCGAGATAATGTCCCGGTAGCAAAGACGGACATCACTGCCGCTGACCTTCACCGTCAGGACCGGCTCGGGGCGGGGGAGTCTTGCAAGCATCTCGGCAAGCAGGGCGGAAAGCTCCTCCTCCGAAAAGGGCTTCACGAGATAGTGGAGCGCACGGACCTGAAAGCCCTCCAGCGCGTGGTCGGTTGAGGTCGTGGTAAAAACCAGAAGGCAGTCTGCGTCCGTTTTGCGCAGCTCCTTTGCAGCGTCCATGCCGCTCATCCCATGCATGTAAATATCCAGAAAGGCAGCGGTAAAGCGCTGCTCTTTTTCTGCGGCGAGAAAGCTCTCACCGCTTTCAAATTCCAAAAGCTCCGCCTCGGCGCCGCACAGGTTCAGCTGCCGTGCAAGGCGCGTTTTCAGCTGCGTGCGCTCGGCCTCAAGATCATCCACAATCGCTATTCTCATACCAGACTGGACTCCTTCGGAAAAGATTCTATGTTAATTATACCACAACTGTCCGGCACCGGCACAGCAGAAAAACCCGATTTCGTGCCGGAATTGGGGCTTTCGTGCCAAAAGCCTTGAAAAACGTGAACCGTTCCGTATACTGAAAGCAGAAACAGTCAACGACGGCAGGAAAAAGGGAGGAGGGAGGAACGCTATGTACCACATTGCCGTGCTGACAAAGAGTGAAACACAGGAGACCTTTTACACAGAGCAGCTTTCACGGTTCTGCGCAGAGTGCGGGGTGTTTCCCAGAGTAGACTGCTACCGCGGGCAGGAGGTGTTCTTTGAGGTCGCGCGCAAAAATGCGCCGACCAACGCCGTGATTGCCCTTCCGGGCGTGGATGGGCTGAATGCGGTGGAGCACCTGCGGGCGCTTTTCCCGGAAACGCGCATCATCTGGTGCAGCGAGCTGGATTTTTCCCTGCATGCGTTCCGGCTGCGCGTAGACTACTTTCTGCTGGAGCCGATAACGGAAGAAGCGTTCCGGCAAGGGCTTTGTGCATGGGTAGAGAAAAAACAACCGTCTGCTTCGTCCCGAGCGGATTACAACCAACATGGCAAGGAGGATCACTGATGAAAAAGAGAAACCCGATTTATACTGCAGGCAGTTTCCTGCTGGCGGGAGCATTGACCCTGTCGATGGCAGCCTGCAGCGGAGCACAGGCACAGGCGGAGGCCACAGCAACACCGGCTGCCACAGCCGCACCTGTCGAGGAAACGACCCCTTCCGCGCCGGTATCCGGCGCACTCCCCGTGAAGGCCTTGCAGCCCAAGCAGGTCGAGGAAAACCCCTACATGGCAAAGAGTGATGCGAACATCCATCACGACGGCTATAACACCGATTCAACCGACGAGATCCTGCCGCTCGGCATCTATCCGGAGATCCATGTCTCCTATGAGACGACAAACGCGAATGCGTCTCCCGCCATTTACTTTGACAGCTACGGCCATGCAGTCGTTCCGCTGCTCGGCGGCATCGCCATCCGCGATCTAAATGCGGAGGAGACAAAGACGCTCGGTTATTTTTCCCCGAAGCAGCATGACGGTGGCAGCTACCTGATCCAAAGCTCCTACACCTTCCTGGACGCTGAAAACCGCATCGTCTGCCCGACCAGCAACAACCATGTACTGATGCTCCGCGCAACGGACGAGGAGGGCAATGTCCTGCCCGAGTTTGAAAAGGTGCTTGACATCGACATCAAGGCGGCGGCAGAGGCCGCGCTCGGCAAGGAGCTGACGCAGAATCTTCTTTCCGTGGTATTTGACTACGACGGGAACCTCTGGTTCGCCACCGGCGGCTTCCGCATCTATCCCGAGCGCCAGCAGCAGGGCGCTCTCGGCTATATCGCCCACTCGGCAATCGAAGCGATCCTCAACGGTGAGCAGACCGACCTGTCGAAGGCGGTTTTCGTCTACGAGCTGACGCCCGGTGAGGGTGCGGAGAACGGCATCGCCGCCTCCAAGGACGGTGCGGTCATTCTGACCAATAGGAATTGCTATCTGCTGCGCGCCAACAATGGCGTCGAGGCTGTCTGGTGTACGCCGTATGAGAGCGTCGGCGCGAAGGTCAGCGGGGAAGGCGACAAGACCACCGGCGGCGGTCTTGCGTGGGGCGGCGGCTGCTCGCCGACGCTGACGCCGAACCTTGTGATGTTCACCGACAATGCAGACCCCGTGAATCTTCTTGCGCTCGACATGAAAACCGGTGAGGTCGTGGCAAAAACGCCGGTGCTCGATGATCTGCCCGATGGCTATCAGGTGGCAATCGAGAACTCTGCAATCGTCTATGATGACGGCGCTGGCACGGTCAGCACGATTGTCTGCAACTGGTTCGGCGCGGGCAACGCAGGCCTTGCCGACCCCAACAACGATTCTTCGATCCAGAGCTACGCCAACATTTATGACCAGAACTGGCTGATGAAGGGCAATGCCATGATCGCCCCCGGCGTCGAGCGCGTGGACACCGTGAAAACCGACAGCGGCTACGAGATGAAGAGCATCTGGACCCGAAACGATCTGAGCGACACCGCGATCATGAAGCTCTCCACCGCAACGGGCTATATCTACGGCTATGTGCAGGATCTGACCACGGGTATGTGGCAGTACATCATTCTCGACTTTGCAACCGGCGAGACTGTCTTTACGATGGATGTATCCAACAAGTACGGCTACAATAATATGGCCATTGGCATGTACACCGGCAATAGCGGAAATGCACTCTACTGCCCCACCGGCTATCTGGAGCTGCTCCGCCTGCAGGACCGCTTTGTCTGCCTGCCCGAGCTTCCGTACCGCGAGGTCGATCTCGATCAGGCGGCAAGAAATGTGCTTGCGCAGGAACAGTTTGCACAGGACGGCGGCGAAGGTACGGTTGCAAGCTGGCGCAATACCGCAACCATCCGCAATGTGCACCCCAATACCACGGTGGCCTTCCGCATGAACAACCTGTCCGGCAGCGCCTCCGATTTGACACTCTACGCCTATGGTGCAGACGGCAAGCTGGTAAAGGTTGCCCCCGAGCTGTGGTCAATCACGGATGAGAGCGGCGCGGCTGTGACGCAGCTGACGGACGGCGTACTCTATGAGCTGCGCGTAACCGTCGCCGACGGCGGCGATTTCGACCTGAGCGAAACGGAAAAAGAAATCAAGCTATCCATTGTGCTTGGAAAATAACTCCGCTTTGAATCCGGCGTTTTGAACGCCGGATTTTTTGGGATGCCAGCCGCAGCCGCTATGGCTAGGTCTTCACAGATTCTTAAAAAGAAGTTTCAAGTTCGTTCAAACCCCTTTTAAACTCTGCACACAAGTCCCCGCTATAATAAACCTTGTAATCAAGAAAACACCACAATGTCATCTGCGTACCGAACCAGCTTTACCCCCTCTGCGGTACATCTCCCAATCAAATTCATTGAGGTAGATGTTTGCCAGCAAAGGAGATAACGGTCCACCCTGTGGCGAACCTTCTTCCGTTTTGCAAATCACACCATTCTCCATTACACCACTTTTCAGATAGAATCCAAATCCGTAAGGATTAAACACGGAACCTCTAAAAACTCAATAAAAGGGATAAACTTATACGCATAGGCTCCGCCAATTTCAATCAGGGCATAATACTGTGACCATAACGTATACTTACCGTTGCCAAACGCGCCTGAATCTTTGCACTTCTCAATCATATCTGGCAACAATAACCGTTCAGAAGATCCTTCAACAAGAATCGCTTTATCTGCAAAGAACAGATCACATTTAGTCAAAGTCAAATACTTCCTGATAAAGTCCAGATTGTCAGGATTTCCTTGCGCAAAGGTATTCAAATTTTTGTAAATCACACCGTTTTTAGACTTTTGCGCATACCGAATTTTTGAAAATTCCATGGTATTTGCTATGTGAGCAGAATGGGATGTCAGAAAAGTTTGAATTTTAACTGTAGAGAGTTTTCCCAGAAATTTTTCCAACTATGTAGCAAATGCAGCTTGCATTTGCGGGTGCATATGCGATTCTGGTTCTTCAATAAGAAGCAATGGAATGCACGCAGCACCACATTTTTCTATGTTTCTGGCAAATTCAGCAAGTAGAAACTCCATTTTGATCAAATTCTTATACCCCAGACCGTTGTGCGAACTCGGCAAACTTTCGTTTGCTATACCGGAGACATATGAAGTCATACAGTCTTTCCAAAAATCTAAGCTCGTCCAGTCGGCCATGATAGGATATTTTAGCTCTGTAACTGACAATATGGTTACCACTTATACTATCATATTGGGCTCGTCAAAAGACACTACAAATCCATTGCGGATAACGTCAATGATGTCTTGCCGTGTCACATCCGAAATTTTATCCATCATAATACTCTCATTCATTAGCAGATAATCTGTCGCGCCTTATACTGCCTCAGTAGGGATCATTTCTTTCCTATACTGCGCCGGTGACTTCCCTATCTCTTTCTTAAACACCCTGCTGAAATACAGCGGGTTCTCATACCCTACGATTTCGGAAATTTCCTTGATGTTGTAGGTCGTCCGCTCCAACAGGCTTTGGGCGTTGACCATGCGCAAGGAGAGGATGTACTGGGCCGGTGACATACCTGCGTACTGTTTGAAATTGTGTATAAACCAGTTGGTGCTGATGTGCAGGGATTCCGCATAATCGTCTATGCTGATCTTTGTGTTATAGTTCTCGTTGAAGTAAGCCGCCGCGCGTTCAATTTGCTCTTGGACGTTGCCGGTGGTTTTTTTCTGTTCATGCTGTTGGCGGTTCACCAACAGCAGAATATCGTTGAACAGCGATGCAATATAGTCCTCGTACCCATAGCGGCACAGCTGCAACTCCTGAATGATTTTGCGGAACAACGCCTTGTAATCCGGCAGCACACCGCAGTAGAACACATGCTCATCGAGCGAGATGCCGTGATACTCCAGTATGTTCTTTACATCGCTGCCTGTGAAGTGAATCCAGAAAACTTCCGGGTTATCTTCCAGATAATATACATATTTTTGGATTTCTTCCGGCTTGTACAGCACCATATGGCCCGCGCTGACGATTTCTTCCTTGCCGTCAAACCAGAAATGCGTCTTGCCGTTTGCCACATATAAAATCTGGTAATCCCTGCGCCCTTTCTGCCAGTAAGTCGGTAGTTTGGGGCGCGTTTTCAGCCGGTAGGTGCCACAGCTGCCCACCACCAACGGCGTGGAGTTGTCTTTGAAATCTGTACGGGAATTGTTCAGATATCCAGCGTTAATGTACACAAAAATTCCCTCCTGTTTTTGTGAATATTGCTAGGTGCTTCGTTCATTTTATCTTCACTTTACAAAAAGCCATTGATTTTGTGCATATTTAGTGCAATACCGTTTATGTTTTATTGTATATAGAAATTGTATAATAATTTCAGACGAAACGCAAGCAGAACTGTATAAATCACAGGAGGAGAATGGATGATTATTCCGCACTATTACGAGGACCCGCACTCACTGCATGTGGGTACCATGCCGAATCGTGCCTATTACATTCCGGCATCCCGGCGCAGCGATGCTTTAGTCGAGCACCGCGAAACTTCGGACCGCTTCCAGCTTTTGAACGGCAGCTGGAAATTTCGGTACTACGCCAGTATTTATGACTTGCAGGATGCTTTCTATGAGGTCGGCTATGATGCCTCCGCTTTTGACAGCATCCCGGTCCCCAGCGTGTGGCAGAACCACGGTTACGACCACCACCAGTACACCAACATCCGTTATCCATTTCCCGCTGATCCGCCGTATGTTCCCAAAGAGAATCCCTGCGGCGCTTACCTCTACGACTTCACCTACCAAAAGGATGCCGCTGCCCCGCGCGCATTTCTGAATTTTGAGGGCGTTGCCTCCTGCTTCTACGTCTGGCTCAACGGTCAGTTTGTCGGGTACAGTCAGGTCGCCCATTCCACAAGCGAGTTCGATGTAACGAAGTTTTTGCAGGACGGCACCAACCATCTGGCGGTCCTCGTGCTGAAATGGTGCGATGGCAGCTACATGGAAGATCAGGATATGTTCCGCATGAACGGCATTTTCCGTGATGTCTACCTGCTGCGCCGCCCGGAACAGTGCATCGAGGACTATTTCATCACCACCGACATCCACGGCAGCACCGCAGGGGTTGCTGTCCGCCTGCGTTACTACGATTCCGCCGTTGCCACCCGCATCACCCTCTACGATGCAGCCGGCACGATGGTCGGCAGCGTAACGCCCGTGGAAGCACCGGATGATGCGGCATTCCCCTATCATGCAGAAATCACCGTTGTTGACCCGACACTCTGGAACGCAGAGCAGCCCTACTTATATACCCTTGTGTTGGACACGCCCAACGAGACTATTACGGACCGTGTGGGCATCCGCGAGGTTCATGTTGCCAACAACCAGATTTATGTCAACGGCCAGTCCATCAAGTTCCACGGTGTAAACCGCCACGAATCCGACCCCGTCACGGGATATGCTGTTGGCTTTGAGCAGACGAAAAAAGACCTGCTCATGATTAAAAAGCACAACTTTAATGCCATCCGCACCAGCCATTACCCGGATGTGCCTTACTTCTATCAGCTCTGCGACCAGTACGGCTTCTTTGTCATTGATGAAGCCGACAACGAGAGTCACGGTGCGTCCGAATACTATTGCGAGGGCAACGAAAGCTGGCCCAACCACGTTGAAAACTGGAACAAGCCCATCGCAGACAACCCGGAGTTCACCGAGGCCACCGTAGACCGCACCCGCCTCTGCGTGGAGCGTGACAAGAACCGTCCCTGCGTCATTATCTGGTCGATGGGCAACGAGAGCGCCTACGGCTGCACGTTTGAGGAAGCGCTGGCATGGACAAAGAGTTTTGACCCCCGCCGCCTGACCCACTACGAGAGCGCCCAGTACCGCAGCAAGAACCGTAAATACGATTTCTCGAACATTGATATGTTCAGCAATATGTACCCTTCTCTCGAAAGCATTCAGGAATATCTGGACAACGAGCCGGACAAACCCTATATCATGTGCGAGTACAGCCACTGCATGGGCAACGGCCCCGGCGATTTGGAGGATTACTTCCAGTTCATTCAGAGCCATGACGGCTTGGTCGGCGGTTTCCTGTGGGAATGGTGCGACCACGGTATTTATAAAGGGAAGATGCCCGACGGCCGCGACATCTATTATTACGGCGGCGACCACAATGAGTGGCCGCATGACGGCAATTTCTGCATGGACGGTCTGGTCTACCCCGACCGCCGCCCGCACACCGGGCTGTTGGAGTTCAAGAACGTCTATCGCCCGGCGCGTGTTGTGAAGTACGACCGGGAATCCGGTATGCTCACGCTGCACAACTACATGGACTTTGTTGATTTGACCGAGTATGCCGCACTAACCTATCAGGTAAGCTGCGACGGCGAGGTCATCGACAACGGCTTCATCCCCTACCCTGACGGTTTCACCCTGCCGCCGCACAGCGAAAATGCCTTGCCGTTGGCCGTCCATATTCCCGATAAGGGCAAGTGTTTTCTGAAAATCTTCTACCATTGCGATAAAGACCTGCCCTTGCGTTCGGAAGATCATCTTCTGGGTTTTGATGAAATCCTGCTGGAAAACGAAGACAGCCGCAACCAGAAAACCTTGGCTATGTGGAGTGATGCCCCTTCCAACAGCGCAATCACTGTTCAGGAGACGGACCGCCATTTGACGCTGCGCGGCAAGAACTTCACCTACAACTTTAATAAGCTGACGGGTCTGTTCGCCGCGATGCAGTACGAGGATGCAGTCCTGTTGGACAAGGAAATGGAGTTCAACATCTGGCGTGCTCCTACGGACAATGACCGCAAGCTGAAGCTGGATTGGCTGGCTGCCCGCTATGACCACTGTATGACCAACGCCTACCGCACCGAGTATCAGGTGACGGACAGCGGCGTGACCCTGCGTGCCAAAGTCGGCATTGCACCGATCAGCTTGCAGAAATTCCTTGATTTGGATGTCTGCTGGACGGTTTCCAACAGCGGTGCAGTAACGCTGGCACTGCACGCTGAGCGCAACACGGTATTCCCCGAACTGCCGCGCTTTGGCCTGCGCCTGTTCCTGCCAAAAGAAATGGCCCGCGTCAGTTACTTCGGCATGGGTCCGATGGAAAGCTACTGCGACAAGCACCATGCTGCCAGCCACGACTACTTCAGTTCCACCATCTGGCAGCAGCACGAGGACTACATTCGCCCGCAGGAGAACGGCAGTCACTATGATTGCGATTATGTCCAGCTGGATGGCGCTGGCATCAAGCTTACCGCTGTCGGTGCAAAGCCGTTCTGCTTCAACGCCTCGCACTACACGCAGGAAGAGTTGACTGAAAAGGCGCACAACTATGAGCTGCATCCCTGTGACAGCACCGTTCTCTGCCTTGACTATGCACAGAACGGCATCGGCTCTGCCAGCTGCGGGCCGCGTCTGGCGGAGCAGTACCGCCTTGACGATGCTTCCTTCGATTTCAGCATCCGTTTGATTCCTGAAAAAGCATAACCCCTACACAAAAGAATGGAGAAAATCTCATGTCTGAAAACACGGAAAGACGCTATTTAAAATGGTATAACAAGGTCGGATACGGCTCCGGCGATGTTGCGGGCAACGTGGTCTATGCGTTCCTCTCCTCGTTTGTTATGATTTACCTGACCGACACCGTCGGCCTGAATCCCGGCATCGTCGGCACGCTGATCGCTGTGTCCAAGCTGTTTGACGGCATTACCGACATCTTCTTTGGCTCGATGATTGACAAGACGCACTCCAAGCTGGGCAAGGCTCGCCCGTGGATGCTCTACGGCTACATCGGCTGCGCCATCACACTGGTCGGCATCTTCGCCATCCCCATGGGCATGAGCGAGTTTGCCAAGTACGCATGGTTCTTCATCTGCTACACTCTGCTGAATGCCGTGTTCTACACCGCCAACAACATTGCCTACTCTGCTCTGACCGCCCTTGTCACCAAGAACAGCGCCGAGCGCGTTGAGATGGGTTCCTACCGCTTCATGTTCGCATTCGCCACCAGCCTTGCCATCCAGTCCGTCACGCTGCTGGTTGTCTCCGCACTGGGCGACACCGCCGAAGCATGGCGTACCGTGGCCATCGTTTATGCCATTATCGGTCTGATCGTCAACACGCTCTCTGTTTTCTCCGTCAAGGAGTTACCGGAGGAAGAGTTTGTCGAAACCACGGATAAAGCCGAAATCGAGAAAGACGAGAAGTACGGTCTTGTCGAAGCTGCCAAGCTGCTGGTTTCCAACAAATACTACCTGATGATCTGCGTCACCTACATTTTGCAGCAGATCTATGGTGCCATGATCAGCATGGGTACCTACTACACCGCCCATATCCTTGGCGACAAAAACCTGTTCGGCGTGTTCTCCTGGGCCATCAACATTCCTTTGATTATTGCACTGGTCTTTACCCCGACCCTCGTTGCCAAGATGCACGGTATGTACAAACTGAACGTTGGCAGCTATGCCCTTGCTACCGTAGCCCGCGCGCTCGTTGCCATGGCCGGCTATACTGGCACCGGCGATGTCAAGATGATGCTGCTCTTCACGGCCATCGCTGCACTGGGTCAAGGCCCGTGGCAGGGCGACATGAACGCCGTTATCGCCTCCTGCTCCGAGTACACTTGGCTGACGAAGCACAAGCGCGTGGACGGCACGATGTACTCCTGCACCTCGCTCGGTGTCAAGCTGGGCGGCGGTCTCGGCACCGCCATCACCGGCTGGCTGCTGGCGTTCAGCAATTATGATAAGGCGCTGGCCGTACAGCCGGAATCCTGCATCAATATGCTGAAACTCATGTACCTCGTGATTCCCTTTGTGCTGGACGCCATCATTACCTTTATCCTCTCCCGCATGAAGGTCGAGGAGGCCAACGATAAGATTCGCGCCGAAATGAAAAACTGATATTCACTATTCTCCTTCTTAAAAAGGGCTTCCGCATCTGCTGGCGGAAGCCCTTTTTCTGTATAGTGCTTTACCCTCTAAAATCGGCCAAAGCACTGGCTATTAAATCTATTGGCGGCGAAGATATGGACGGTTCCTCTTTCTGCAAATCCGGGGTACGCCTCATGCTCTGCTTTTCTAAGTATTCCTGCACGCTTGCCTTTGCGCTGCGCGTGGCGATAGAATCGGTTGCAACTGCGCAACTGATTTGCGCAAACTAACTGTGCAGAATACCCAAAAAAGATAAAAATTGTGCAAAACCGCCGGAATAAAGAAAAAATGTACCGCGTTTAACACGAAAAATGTAGTAGCAAATTTACTAAATTCAACCTTGTGAACTCTTACACAATGACGAAAAATGAAATGCAACGCACATAAATCTTGAAATTTACAGTAAAAAGTGTCATAATAATACCAAAAATTTCTGTATGGCAACCGATAAAAGTGAGCAAGGCAAGAAGTTGCACCGTGACCGAAAAGCCGCGTTGCTTTGACAGTTTTCGACACGTCGATTGCCTATAATGAAACTTGATAGTTAAACATGCCCGAAAGTGGTTCTTTCCGGCAAAAAACAGGGAGGTAGTAACCGATGAAAAAGAAAACGCTAGCCACTGCGTCGCTGCTTTTGGCGCTGCTGATGCCGCTTGGCGTCACCCCGCTGGCGGTGTATGCCGAGGGCGAAGGCGAGGCACAGACGGGGATTTCCACCGTAGGGGAGGCCCCCCCCCGAAAATGGTAATAGCATTGCACCTACGGTTTCCGACGGCAAAGCCTTTGTTGCAAGCAAAAATAAAGAGTATGAGTCACTAGATGAAGCCATGGATGCTGCGGACGATGGCGATACCATCTACCTTGGCGCGGGAGTCTACTGCGGCAACGCTACTAATTCAACGCAAGCAGGCAAGGGTGCCGGGAAAAGCCTGACCTTCGTGGGCGCTGGCACCGATAAAACGACGTGGCAAATTAAGGCTCCGGCAACAAAATACGGTGGTGATGGCTGGTGCGACTATAGCTTTCAGGGAAGCGATAGCATTACCTTCGAGTACATGACTGTCATCGGCAGTGTGTATCCGGGTGATACTACCAAAACTGACGATACGCAGGGCCTGACGTACATCAATAATATTACGTTGAAGAATTGTATTTTCAACGGTCGTGCTGACTACTGGGGCTACCAAACAACTACGTTTGAAAACGTTATCTTTAATGCCCCCGGCACAGCGGCATCTGGTATCGATACGACAGATTATTCCTTATGGACATTGACCGGCAAAAGTTATACATTCAAAAACTGCACTTTCAATGCGGCTGGTAAAATCATTAATGTATATACTTATTACAGTGTAGATAAGAATGATGTCACTGTCAATTTTGATTCGTGCACTGTCAATTCCACTAAAGCGAACAAAACAGCCTTGAACATCAACGATTCCTTGATGACCGACGCGGGGCAAGGCTTTAGATTTTTCGTTAATATCACTGGCAACAATACTATCAACGGTCTTAAGCCTGACACCAAGACCTGTTCTCGACTCTTTGGTTTTAGTAATGATAAAATCTACCTATATAACGGCAAAGAACTTCACTATGACTCTGGCGCTACTGTTGTCAAAATCGAAGGAAAGACTGTGTGGGAAAATCGTGCTCGCACTGTTGACCACAACGGCAACAATTTTGCCACTGGTTCTTACGACAACGGCACCGGTAGCGGCATCTCCAACCAGTATACCGATGGTTACAAAGATGGCAAAGTCTATAAAGTTTATGGTGACTGGTCGAACTGGACGGAAGATGCCAATGTCCCGCACCTATTCCGCCGCACAAGAACTGTCAACGAGGAATGTCACTATTGCTCCTATGACGAACCTTTGGACGATGAAACCGAAACCGAAAATGCGTACCTGCTCCATTATGACCTGAACGGCGGCACGCCTGCTGAAAGTGCCGACTACAGCGACCACTACTATTTTAAGCCAATCGACGGCAACACCGCTACCGTTGCTGCTGACCCCAGCCGTGCCGGGTATCAGTTTGCCGGTTGGCAGGATAAAGACGGCAACCAGTACGCTGCGGACAATACTGTGATCGTTGACCACGATATTACCCTCACCGCCCAGTGGAACAAGCTGGTAACGGTCAGCTTTGATTTGTGCGGGCATGGCGGGGCCAATATTCCCAGCCAGACCTTTGTAAGCGGCAACAAGGCCAGCGAGCCGACCGCCCCCAAAGAGGACGGCTGGGTGTTCGGTGGCTGGTATACCGAGAAGGGCTGCCAGTACCGCTTCAGCTTTGACAGCGCTGTTACCAGCGATATCACCCTGTACGCCAAGTGGGACCGCGTGACCACCGTTGTTTCTACGCCCACGCCCTCCCCTGCACCGGTCGCTGCGCCCACGCCCTCCTCTGCATCGGTCGCTACGCCCACACCCTCCCCGGCTGCGGCTGCCACCAAGACCGCGACCGTAAAGAACGCTGCTATCCCCCAGACGAGCGACGTGTTCCCGATGGAAGGGCTGCTGGCCCTGCTGGCCGTCGGCGTGGTTGGCTTTGGCGCGGCGGGCTGGCTGCGTAAAAAGCACCACTAAGCCTACCATTCGCTTTCCGATATAAATGCCTGCCCTGTGTGGATGTACTCCCGCAGGGCAGGCATTTTTTACAGGTTGTTCACCATTCTTTCATGTTTTGCGGCGGACGGTGTGCTATAATCGGTGGGTTAAAATATAATGGCTCATGTGCAGGGGTGACATTGTTTGCCCACCAACTTGGCGCAGCATCGCGTTTTTCAGGGCAGTTTCCTTACAAGGCAAACGGACACGGGCGAGCAATGCTCGCCCCTACAAGAGTTTTTCGACAGTCTGCGCCGAGGGTTCCCATATGGGAACCCTCGGCGTTCTTCATTTCATGCTTTTTGATTGCCCGGTCAAGAGTATCACGCGCCTTACTGCAATGCACAGATCACAGCCACTGTTTCAGCACATCGTTCAGCTTTTTGATCAAGCTTGTGAAGAAGCCCGGAACAAAAGTGATCAATTTGAGAAAGCTGGGTATCCCGGCTGACAAGGCTTACCAGTGGGCCAACTCCAGACTGGGATACTGGCGTATCACCGGTAGTCCTGATTTAAAGTGTTCCATTACAAACGAAAGACTCGCAGCAGCGGGATACTTTAGTATCCTCAACTACTACGAGTCTTTGCACTTATGCGGTTGAATCGTCGTGTACCGGTCGGTACGCACGGTGGTGTGAGAGGTCGGCTCTTTAAGGCGAGCCGACTACTCGATTATTGGCGGCAAATTACTCGCCCAGATGCCAGATATCGTCGTTGTACTCGGCGATGGTACGGTCACTGCTGAACATACCGGCCTTAGCAATGTTGATAACGCACTTCTTGCGCCAGCCCAGCGGGTCGCAGGCATAGTCGCTCAGGGCCTGGCCCTTGCGCACCACATAGGCGTTGAAGTCGGGCAGCGTCTGGAACCAATCCTTGTTGATGAGTTCGTCGTGCAGGCGCTTGAGGTTTTCCTCATGACCGGCGGCCAGCATTTCGGGGCTGGTCAGGAAGTCGATGGCGCGGCGGATGTTGGGGTCGCCCTCGTACCACTGGGCGGCGCAGTAGTCGCCCGCGTCATAGCGGTGGATGACCTGGTCGGACGTCTGGCCGAAGATGTAGATATTGTCGTTGCCGACCTGTTGGCTGATTTCGACGTTTGCGCCGTCCATCGTGCCCAGGGTCAGCGCACCGTTTAGCATGAACTTCATGTTGCCGGTACCGGAGGCTTCCTTGGATGCCAGGGAAATCTGCTCGGACAGGTCGCAGGCAGGGATGAGCTTCTCGGCGGCGGTGACGTTGTAGTTCTCCACAAAGACGACTTGCAGATGCTTGGAAACGACCGGGTCAGCGGCAATGACCTTAGACAGCGTCAGCAGTGCGTGGATGATATCCTTTGCGATGATATATGCCGGGGCGGCCTTGGCACCAAAGATGCTGACCAGCGGGGTGGCGGGCAGGTGGCCAGCCTTAATCTCGTAATACTGGTGGATGAGGTAGAGCAGGTTCAGCTGCTGACGCTTGTACTCATGCAGGCGCTTGGACTGGATATCGAACATTGCATTCGGGTCGATGGTGACGTTCTGGGTCCGCTTGAGCCAATCGGCCAGTGCCTGCTTGTTCTGGGCCTTGACGGCGGAGAACTCCTGCAGGGTATCGACGTTTTCGGCGTAGGGCAGCAGCTTTTCCAGCTCGGTGGCGTCCTTGCGGAAGCCGGAACCGATGAGCTTTTCAATTTCGGCAGTCAGGGCGGGGTCGCACTCCAGCAGCCAGCGGCGGAAGGTGATGCCGTTGGTCTTGTTGTTGAACTTCTCGGGGTACAGCTCATAGAAGCCGTGCAGCTCGGCGTTCTTCAAAATTTCGGTGTGCAGGTAGGCAACGCCGTTGGTGGAGTGGGTAAAGTGGATGTCCATGTGGGCCATATGGACGCGGTCGTCCTTGTCGATGATGGCAAGGCTCTCGTCCTTGGTGCGGGTGCGGGCCAGTTCATCCAGCTTCTCGATGATGGGCATGAGCTGCGGGACCACGGCGTCCAGATAGGCGCGGGGCCACTTTTCCAGCGCCTCGGCCAGAATCGTGTGGTTGGTGTAGGCGCAGGTCTTGGTGACGATCTCGACGGCCTCGTCGAACTCGATGCCCTTCTCGCCCAGCAGGCGGATCAGCTCGGGGATGACCATGCTGGGGTGGGTGTCATTGATCTGGATGGCGGCATAGTCGGCCAGGTCATGGTAATCGCAGCCGCGGGCGGCGCACTCGGCCAGAATCAGCTGGGCACCGGCGGAAACCATCAAATACTGCTGGTAGACGCGCAGGCGGCGGCCGGCCTCGTCGGAGTCATCGGGGTACAGGAACAGCGTCAGGTTCTTGTCGATGGCGGTCTTATCGAAGGTGATGCCGTCGTGGACGATAGTCTCATCGATGGTGTCCAGGTCAAAAAGGTTCAGCGTGTTGGTGCGGCCCTCATAACCGGTGACGGCCAGCTTGTACAGGCGGGCATTGTAGGTTTTGCCTGCCAGCTCGACCGGATAGACCGTGTCAGTCTTTTCGGCCCAGGAGTGTGCGGTCAGCCAGGGGTCGGGCAGCTCGTTCTGGACGCCGTCCTTGAAGGATTGGTGGAACAGGCCGAAGTGATAGCGCAGGCCGACACCGTCGCCGGGCAGATTCAGCGTGGCGAGGGAGTCGAGGAAGCAGGCAGCCAGGCGGCCCAAACCGCCGTTGCCCAGGGACGGCTCCGGCTCGACTTCCTCAATGTCGGACAGGTTCTTGCCCGCAGCGGCCAGCGCGGCGCGGGTGTCGTCGTAGAGACCCAGGTTAATAAGGTTGTTGGACAGCAGCTTGCCAATCAGGAACTCGGCGCTGATGTAGTAGAGCTTGCGGCCCTTGACAGGCTTGACGTGGGCGGCGCTCTGCTCGCGGACGATGTCCAGCAGGGCAAGGTAGATTTCCTGGTCAGTGCAGGATGCCAGCGGCTTGTTGGTTTTGGCTTCGATCACAGTGGTCATATTCATGAGAGTTACCTCCTCATATACTTGCCTCCCCTGGCAGGGGCGGAAGGGTTGAGCCTTGCCTTGGCCCGAAACTTTTGGGCCAATAGGTATATTTCTTGACTACACCTAGGTTATACCACACAAAACGCGCATGATGCTTGCAAAATAATGGCCAATAGTGGTACAATACTATCAACGAGGTGAAAATCATGCCAAATCAGAAAACCTTGCGCGAAACAAAGCAACACGGGGCCGCGTGGTTCCCTTTCAACATCTATCCCTGCACGATCCCGCAGGATTTTCCCCAGGTGGCGCTGCACTGGCAGGACAGCATGGAGTTGGTGTTTGTCAAAAAAGGGCGCGGCATCGTGCAGGCGGGCCTGACGACCTACACCGCCGAGGCGGGCGATGTCTATGTGTTTGCCCCCGGCGTGCTGCACGCGCTGCGCCAACTGCCGGGCGAGGTGATGGAATATGAGAACATCATCTTTGATTTGGAACTGCTGGGCGGTGCGGGCGACCTGTGCGCTGAAAAATACCTGCTGCCCCTGCAAAGCGGCCGCCTGGCGCTGCCCATGCGGCTGGCCCCCAACGACTGGGGCTATACCTGGGCCGTAAACTGTCTGCACGCGGCAGAGGAGTTCAACAAGTTAAAGGATGTTGGCTATGAACTGTGTATAAAGGGTGAACTGCTGTTGTTTTTAGCGGCGCTGGTGGGCCGCAGCGGCGACCTGCCCCCTGCCGATACCCCCGACACCCGACGTTTGAAAACCGTGGTACAGCTGGTGAACGAGCAGTACGCGGGCGTGCTGCACGTGACCGACGCAGCGGCAGCCTGCGGGTGCAGCCCCAGCCATTTTATGCGGTGGTTCAAGAAAATGACCGGTCAGGGCTTTACCGAATACCTGAACGAGCACCGCCTGAACGCCGCCGCCGATGCTCTGCGCAGCAGCAATGACACGATACTGGCGATTGCCGAGCAGTGCGGGTTTGACAACTTGTCGTATTTTAACAGGTTATTTAAAAAAAGATATGGCCTGACACCGAGGGAATACCGGGTGAGGAAATAAAAAAGCCGCCGGCATCAACGAGATGCCGGCGGTAATTTTATGCTTTCTTACTGTAATCCCGTGCGCCGTAGATGGCGGTGCCTACGCGGACGATGGTCGCGCCCTCGGCGATGGCGGCGGCGTAGTCGTGGCTCATACCCATGGACAAAATATCCATCTGCGCCCGGTCGTAGTGCTGGGCATCGGCCTTGGCCAGCAGCTCCCGCATCTGCGCAAAAAAGCGGCGCGTCTCGGCATCGTCTGCGTCAGCGGGCGGAATCGCCATCAGACCGCGCAGGCGGGTATTCTCCCTCGCGGCGGCAGCTTCCAGCAGCGGGAACAGGCTGTCGGCGTCGACGCCGCTTTTGCTGGCTTCCTCGCCGATGTTGATTTCCACCAAAATGTCCTGCACCAGACCCAGCCGCGCGGCGGCAGCGTCGATTTTATCGAGCAGCCGCGTGCTGTCCACGCTCTGAATGAGCGCGGCACGGCCTACAACCTTGTTGACTTTATTGGTCTGCAAATGACCGATAAAATGTCCGGGCTTGCCATTGTAGGCTCCGGCGTCGGTCTTTTCCACAAGCTCCTGTACGTGGTTTTCGCCGAACAGGTCAATGGGCAAATCGGCGCTGTACCGAACTTCTTCCACCGTGCGGGTTTTGCAGGCGGCGCAAAGGCGCACGTCGGCAGGGTCGCGGCCTGCGGCCCTGGCGGCGGCAGCCATCGTCTCCCGGATCTTTGCGACAGCCTCGGCCATCTGCTGTTTTTGTGCTTCTGGGATCATCGCACTTCCTCCTGACTGTAAACGGCGCGGGAGCCGCCGATGAACGGCGGGCGGGTGCGGGCGCAGAGCAGAATCGCCTGCCCGATGTGATCCATCGACAGGCGCACCGGCACGGCCACGCGGCGCAGGTGCATCCCGATGAGCGTGCCGCCGATGTCCATGCCCGCTGCAGCTTTGACTTCCTCAACGAGCACCGGGTCGTTAAAGGTGCGCCAGCAGTTGGTAGCCCAGCTGCCGCCCGCGTGGGGCTGCGGGATGGCCGCCACGATTTGATAGCCGTTGGCCCTGGCGACCGTGCGCTCGATGACGATAGCGCGGTTCAGGTGCTCGCAGCACTGGGCAGCAAGGTAGACGCCCTGCTCCTGCAAGGGCGGCAGCACACCCGCCAGCACGGCGGCAGCAGCCTCCATGCTGGAATCCTTTCCGATATGTCCACCCATGATCTCGCTGCTGGAGCAGCCGACCACGAAGATATCCCCAGTTTCCAGGTGCGCGGCTTCCAGCAGTTCTTCCGTAGCCTGCCGGGCCTGTGCGGTAAGTTTTGCGTAATCCATGAAAAAGCCCCCTTTGGTACTATTATAGCAGGGGTGTCAATAATAAAAAAGCCTTCCCCTGAGGGGGAAGCCATATATGCGGTTTGCCCGTTGGGCGGTTGGAGGCATTTCTACCTTGGCAGGGTATCCGCGTACTGCGAATAACCGTTTTTCACCATATCCGCATACGCGGCATAGGCTTCCTCCAGCGTGGTGTACTCGGTACCCTGAATATAGGGGTTCAACGTTCCGCGGTTGGTAATGCCTTTGCCGATCACGTTGTAGGTCTGATTCTTCAGCGTTGAGGTCGTCACCGGCATCGTGGTGATGTAAAACATGCCCCCGTCCTCCTTGCTGACAAGGACCGGCACCTCCGTGCCTACTGCAAATTTAGTCACATCCACCGATGTCCAGAACAAATACCGCCCCGGGTCTTCGCCAGAAATCTTGCGGAAATCCCACGTTCCGGTGCTCAACAGGCTGTTTTTCCCGATTTGCGCCTGCACCTTGGGTACCATTGTGGAGTTCGGGCAACTGGAGTCGATCTCGTAGAATTTCCCGCGGGCGGTAAAGTCCTTTAAATCCGTTTCCAGCAAGCCGCTGTTTTTCAAAATGCCGTGCAGGTTTTCGCTCAAATCAACGGTCGGCCGGGCGGGTTGCGACGGCTTGGTGCCTTCGCCCGACCACGTCAGAACCACGCCCGTCCCCTCCACATAAGAAACCCTGCAGGTTCCGTGCGCCGTGGGCGAGCCTTTCCAGTTGTCGGTGTCACCCTCGTCGGCAGCGTGGGTGATGCCCGCAATGGTGACGGGGTCAAAGCGCTGCCACCCGTCCTGCCCCTGCTTGAGCTGCACGGTCTGTTCGGCAGTGACATCGCCGGTCATTGCATCGGAAAGCACCTGCATATACGCGGCGCGCACGTTGACAATATCCGACGTTTCCAGCGCTTTTTCAATATAGCCTTGCAGCGCAGGGATCAGCATCGCCGCCAAAACCCCAAGTATGGTCAGCACGACGATCAGCTCCACCAGCGTAAAGCCGCGCTTATTTTGCAGTTTTTTCCTCATTCGTTCCGCACCTTATCGTGTTATATGCACACAATTCCAGAATAAATACATTATTTTGTAACACAGTTTTTGTCGATGCGCAAATGATTTTTTCGCTTTTTATGCAGGTTTTACCTGCATTTTACAAATTGTTTACATTTTGATGCTGCAGGGCGGACAGTGCACCGGATGAGGGGGCAATGTCCGGCAGGTGGCAGGCCCCCTCAGTCACCTGCGGTGACGACTTCCCCCAAAAGGCGGAAGCCTTTACGCCGTTACATCCTCAAATTGACTATTATACAGATCCGCGTAGAACCCGCCCTGATCGATCAGCTCGTCATGGGTTCCCTGCTCCACAATATCGCCGTCGCGCATGACCAGAATCAGATCTGCGTCGCGGATAGTGGACAGGCGGTGGGCAATGACAAAGCTTGTGCGGCCCTGCATCAGGCGGTCCATGGCCGTCTGGATGCGCTGCTCGGTGCGGGTATCGACGCTGGACGTTGCCTCGTCCAGAATCAGGATGCGGTTGTCCGCCAGAATCGTGCGGGCAATCGTCAAAAGCTGTTTCTGGCCCTGGCTGACGTTGGAGGCGTCCTCGTTCAGCTCCATCTGGTAGCCGCCGGGCAGCGTGCGGATAAAGTGGTCTGCGTTCGCGGCCTTGGCGGCAGCGATAACTTCCTCGTCGGTGGCGTCCAGGCGGCCATAGCGGATGTTCTCCATGATGGTGCCTTTGAACAGCCAGGTATCCTGCAAGACCATACCAAAGCCCTCGCGCAGGGCGCTGCGGTCAAAGTCGCGGACATTGTGGCCGTTCAGGCTGATTTCGCCCGCATCCACATCGTAGAACCGCATCAGCAGCTTGACCATCGTGGTTTTGCCCGCGCCGGTGGGGCCGACGATGGCGACCTTCTGGCCGGGCTTGACGTTGCAGCTGAAATTGTGGATGACTGTCTTTTCCGGCGTGTAGCCGAATTTGACGTGGTCAAACGTGACCTGGCCATCGATGCAGGCAGGATTCGCGCGGTGGGCGGGGTCGGCCTGCTGGTTCTCCTCTTCTTCGTTCAAAAATTCAAAGACGCGCTCGGCTGCGGCAGCCATGCTTTGCAGCATATTCGACACCTGCGCCAGCTGTTGGATGGGCTGGGTGAAGTTCTTGACATACTGGATGAACGCCTGGATATCGCCGATGGTGATGCTGCCCGCCGCTGCAAAAATGCTGCCGACGATGGCGACCGCCACATACCCCAGGTTGCCCACAAAGTTCATGATGGGCTGCATCAGGCCGGACAAAAACTGGGATTTCCACGCGGATTCATACAGTTTGTCATTGGCGGCGTTGAAGTCTGCCAGCACAGCGTCTTCACGGTTGAACGCCTTGATAACGTTGTGGCCGGCGTAGACTTCCTCGACCTGGCCGTTGACAACGCCCAGCGTTGCCTGCTGCGCCTTGAAGTATTTTTGGCTGAATTTGACGACCAGCAGCACCAGCGCCAGCGACACCGGCAGGATCAGCAGCGCAATCAGCGTCATCTTTGGGCTGATGGTGAGCATCATGATCAGCACGCCAATCATCGTCGTGACGCTGGTAATGAGCTGGGTCACGCTCTGGTTCAGGCTTTGGCCCAGCGTGTCCACATCGTTGGTGATGCGGGACAGTACCTCGCCGACGGTGCGCTTTTCAAAGTAGGCCAGCGGCAGACGGTTGATTTTTTTGCTGATCTGGTCGCGGAAATCATAGCAGACCTTCTGGGACAGACCGCTCATGAGCCAGCCCTGGATAAAGCTGAATGCCGCGGAAAGCAGGTACATTCCCGCCAAAAACAGCAGCACTTTCCCAATATAGGCAAAGTCTATGCCGCCCACGCCGCGCAGCTTGGCAATCCATCCGGTGGCCAGCGCCGTGGTGGCCTTGGCAAGGATTTTCGGCCCTGCAATGTTGAAAATTGTTGACAGAACGGCGAAGATAACGACCACGATGAGCGACAGCTTATACTTGCTCAACGCGGAAAGCAGCTGCCGCAGCGTGCCCTTAAAATCCTTGGCGCGCTCGGTCGTCATGCGTCCGGGTCTTGGCATATCACTCACCCTCCTTCTGCAAATTGAGTTCCTTCTGGCTTAACTGGCTGCGGGCGATCTCCTGGTACTCTGGGCAGGATTCCATCAGCTGGGCGTGTGTGCCCTTGCCGACGATGCGGCCCTCATCCAGAACCAAAATCTGGTTCGCGTGCAGCACAGTGGAAATGCGCTGCGCCACGATGATGACGGTAGCGTTGTCGGTCTGGGCTTTCAGTGCGCGACGCAGCGCCACGTCGGTTTTGTAGTCCAGCGCCGAGAAACTGTCGTCAAACAGGTAAATCTGCGGGTGCTTGGCAATCGCGCGGGCGATGGACAACCGCTGTTTCTGCCCGCCGGAGACATTGCTGCCGCCTTGGGCAATCGGAGCGTTGTAGCCCTCGGGCTTGGCCGAAATAAATTCGGCGGCCTGGGCAATCTCAGCAGCCCTGCGCACGTCGGCGTCGGTGATGTGGTCGCCGCCAAATTTCAGGTTGGAATCAATGGTGCCGCTGAACAGCACACCTTTCTGCGGCACGTAGCCCAGTTGGTCGTGCAGCTGCGCCTGGCTCATATCGCGCACATCGACGCCGTCGATCGTCACACTGCCTTCGCTGACGTCGTAAAAACGCGGGATGAGGTTGAGCAGCGTCGATTTGCCGCAGCCTGTGGAGCCGATGATGGCCGTCGTCTGCCCGGGTTTGGCGGTAAAGCTGATATGCTCCAGCGCGTCCTCGTCAGAGCCGGGATAGCGGAAGCTGACATCGTTAAAAGCCACAACGCCCTTGGTGCCGCCCTCGGGCAGGGCTTTCGGCGCGGCAGGGTCGTGGATGGCAGCGGGGGTCTTGATGACCTCGTCGATGCGGTCTGCGGCCACACCCGCGCGGGGCAGCATGACGGCGACCATCGAGAGCATCAGGAACGACATAACGATCTGCATGGTGTAGGTGATGAAAGCAATCATCTCTCCCACCTGCATATTGCCCAGGTCCATGGCCTTGCCGCCAAACCAGACGATGAGCAGGCTCGTGCCGTTCATGATAAGGGTCATAAACGGCATCATGGCGACCATTGTGCGGTTGGTGAAGAGCTGCGTTTTCATCAGGTCCGTGTTGGCCTTGTCGAAGCGCTCCTCCTCAAATTTCTCGCGGCTGAAAGCACGGATGGGCATGATGCCGGTCAGAATCTCGCGGCTGACAAGGTTCAGCCGGTCCACAAGGGTCTGCATCTGCTTGAATTTCGGCATGGCTACGTTCATCAACACCGTGATAAGCACGAGCAGCGCGGCCACCGCCACAAAGATGATCCATTCAAGGCCGGTGTTGCCGCTGGCAACGTGCAGGATGCCGCCGATGCCCAAAATGGGCGCGTAGGCTACCATACGCAGCAAAATCACACAGGTAAACTGCACCTGCTGGATATCGTTGGTGGTGCGGGTAATCAGCGATGCGGTGGAGAATTTCTCGATTTCGGCGTTGGAGTAGCCGACGACGGTCTTGAACACATCCCGGCGCAGGTCGCGGCCAATGGCGGCGGAAACGCGGGACGCGATGAAACCGACGGCGATTGCTACGGCCACCATCAGCAGCGTCAGGGCCAGCATCTGGCCGCCGGTGCGCAGCAGATAAGACATCTGTACATCGTGGGCAATGCCCTGGGCGTCGTATTCCAGTGCTACCAGCAGCATAGCCTGGCTGGATAAGCTGTCTGCCACGGAATCGTCCTGCGGCGCGGCGTCGGCCAGCTGGGCTTGCAGCATTTCCCGCGCACCGGGGGCCTGGGCCATGGCGGCAAACTGGGTCGCGACGGCGTCCAGGTCATAGCTGGTTGGCGTCACGGTGTCGGTCGTGCCGGCGGCGGTCGCAGCGTTCTGGGCAGCGGCCATATACAGCACGACGTCGGGGGTGGCAAACGCGTTTTCCAGTTCCGACATGGCAGCGGTGGCATCATGAGAGAGGGTACGCACACCGTCGGCATCGGGGGCACTGTACCACTGTTCGGCCAGCACGGCGTCCTGCTCGGACATAAGCAACTCCAGTGCTTGCAGGGTCGTGTCGCGTACAGTCTCGGGTACAGGGCTTTCAATGCCGCCCTGCTGGATGCCGGTGTCCACGATTTTGCTGGTGTAGTCGGGCAGGCTCAGGTCGCAGTAGGCCTGCACGACGAGCAGCGCCACGACGGCGAGACACGCCGCCCAGTGCCGCCCCAGCTGTTTAAATATCTTGGTCATGCGTGGGTTCTCCTTTCCGGGTTGGTTGTGCCATCGATTCGTTTTCAGCCTCGATGGCAGCCAGCAGTGCATCCTTTACGGCGTTGGCCTGGGCCAGTTCCTCGGGGGTCAGCCGTGCCATGATGCGGGCAAAATAGGCGTTCATGGCCTGCTCGTTTGCGCTGCGGGCACGCTCCCCTTCCGGGGTGATGCGCACCAGCGTTTTACGGCGGTCGCCAGGGTCTGTCTCGCGGGTAATGTGGCCGTCCTGCTCCATGGCACGCAGCCCGCGGGAGACGGCGGGCATCGGCTGGTGCATATACCGCGCAATGTCCGAAACATAAATTGCGCCGTCATAGCCGTGCTGCTCGATGAGGTTATACAGATGTTGGAGCATTCCGTACCGGCATTTTGGCTCATTGGCCAGGGCCGCACGCATACCGCGCTTGGACAGGGTATGCAGCCGCGCGACGAACCGGAACACACCGTGCAGATTGGGTGTTTCTGAGGTAGACATTACACACCTCCTGTTAATAATTATCATGTGTTAATAATTGTGCCGTGATAATACTACACCCCCTTGCATCGATATGCAAGGGGGTGTAGGGAAGGTTTAAGATTTGTTTACAAATGGCAGGTGAAAAGGCTTCCCCCTCGGGGGAAGCTGTCCGCGAAGCGGACTGATGAGGAGAGAAGTTCCCGCTATGACCCGTTTATGGGTTACCAGGGTCAACACGCCCCTCATCCGGCCCTGCGGGGACACCTTCCCCCGAGGGGGAAGGCTTGGAGAGTGTGACGTTGTAGAGATTCACCCCGCTGCACAGCCCCAGCTTCAGTTCTGCGCTCTCCTTCGTGATTGTGATATCCTTAAACGTAATATCCTCGATCTCCCCGCCATGGCAGTCGAACCCGACAATCTCGATGGGCGCGGCGTCCTGCCAGATGTGGTCGTGATCCAGCGTGCGGCCGGTCAGGGTCAGCCCCTCAAACCAGCAATGGCTGAACTTCGGCGGCTCGGGGGCGGGTTCACCGTCGTCATTGTAGGATACGCTGTGCAAAATTACCCGCGGGGCGGTGCAATCGCGCACGGTCACGCCGCGCACATAGCCGCCGCGCTTGGGTGTGGCCTTGATCTCAATGCCGTACAGCGAGTTGGCAAAGTCGCAGTCCCAAATCTGCACGTCCTCCACACCGCCGCTCATCTCGCTGCCGATGCAGATGCCGTGGCCGTACCCGATGCGGCAGTCAAACACCTTGATGTGGGCGCAGGGACGGCCGATTTCGTTTCCCTCGGGGTTTTTGCCGCTCTTGATGGCAACTGCGTCGTCGCCGGTATGGAACTCGCTGGCGAACAGCGTGCAGTTTGTCGAGGAATCCGGGTCCCAGCCGTCGCCGTTCCAGACGCCCTCGGATTCAAAAACGCAGTGGTCGGTCTGGATATTATCGCAGTAGACCATGTGGAAAGTCCACGCCGGACTGTTTTTGAACGTAATACCGCTGAACCAGACATTCTCGCAGTTGCTCAGGTTTACTAAGCGCGGGCGCACACGGCCGGGGAGCGTGTCGTCGTTCTCGCAGCTTTTGACAAGTTCCTCGTTATCGTCCGAAAAGCTCTTGATGCGGGCGCGCTCGTCCTCGATAATTTTCTTTGCCAGCACCTGCCCGCCGCCGCAGATGGTGCCCTTGCCGCGCACGATGATGTTATGGCAGCCCGAGCCTTTCGTGTGGTCAAGCCGCCCGGCGTTGAGCAGGCTGGAATAGCAACGCATCTCCATCCCTTCAAAGCGGCTGGGGATGCGGGGCGAATAGTCGTTGATGTTGGCCGTGCCCTGCAAAACAGCCCCCTTGGAAAGGTAAATCTCCAAATCGCTGTGCAGCTGCAGCGCCCCGGTCAGGTAGTCACCCGCCGGAAAATACAGGATGTCATCGGCGCGGCAGTCGTTGATGGCCCGCTGCAAGTTGTCGGTGTTCAGCGTTTTGCCGTCGCCCTTGCAGAAATAGGGCGCAGCCGTTACGTTGACGCGGCGCTTTTCTTTGCCGAATTGCAGCGTCTCGACCCCGACGCAATAGCTGCCGCTGGCAACTTCCAGCCGGTAAGTGCTGCCGTAAGGCAGGCCCTCGATGGTGAAATGTGTTTTATCCGTGCGGCCGATGACCTCGCCGTTCAGCGAGACGGTATACTCCGCCCCTTTGGGCGCAGCGGCGGGTTTATCCCAATAGAGCACCGCGTAATCTTCGGTGCAGCGCAGTTTTAATTTACTTTGCTTCATGATGTTTTCCTTTTACACGCAAGTTGTCTGTTGCTTACATATTGTACCACAGCCCGCCGGTTTATCCAATACATAGGGGTGCCAAAATACAGTGGTCGAAACGCGGCAGGTTTTGACAGTTTTACAGGCTTGACAGCGCGGGAGGCGACGTTTATAATCATATAAGCATAGTGGGTATATGTGCTATGCCGTTGCAGGGGCCGGGCAGATCCGGCCCTCAACTTTGCCGAACCCGCAGCTTTACGGTTGAGAGAGGATACAACGCCGGTGAGGTCATCAACGATATTGCGCTGAACCGCGCGTGATTGGAACATCCTTCTCCCCTGCCGTTTGGCGGGGGAGTTTTGCTTTTACTGGGGAAATATGATATAATTTCAACATCCGTGCAGGGGCCGGACGCCTCCGCAGGGCGTCGAGGACGCCGCCCCCTACAATACACGCCGCCATGCGAAAAATATTTACTATTTGCCGAAAGGAGCCGCCATGGACAAACCTGAATTTGCATCCGCCCATATGGCGGCGCTGAACCCACAGCAGCGGGCGGCGGTGGAGGCCGTACACGGCCCGGTGCTGCTGCTGGCCGTGCCGGGCAGCGGCAAGACCACGGTGCTGATCACCCGGCTGGGATACATGACGCTGGTCTGCGGCATCCCACCGCAGTCGATTTTGACAATGACCTACACCGTGGCCGCCACGCGGGAAATGCGTGCCCGCTTCGCCGTGCGGTTTGGGGATGCGCTGGCCGGGCAGCTGGAATTCCGCACGATAAACGGCGTGGCAGCGCGCATTATCGCGCTGTACAGCCGTATGTACAACCGAACGCCGCCCGACCTGATCCAAAACGAGAACGACACCGCACCGCTGCTTACACGCCTTTGGCAGGAGACGAACCACGAATACCCCACCGAGAGCACGCTGAAGGATCTGCGCACAGCCATCACCTACATTAAAAATATGTGCCTGACCGACGACGAGCTGGACGCGCTGGAAACCGACATCGACAACTTACCCGAGTTATACCGCGGCTACCAGCGGGCGTTGAAAGCCGGGCACAGGATGGACTACGACGACCAGCTATGCTTTGCGCTGCAAATCCTGCGCGGTGCGCCCGCTGTGGCGAAGGCGTTCCGGGAGCGGTATCAATATTTCTGCGTGGATGAATCCCAGGACACCTCCAAGGTGCAGCATGAGATTATCCGCGTGCTGGCGCAGGAAAGCGGAAATATCTTTATGGTTGGCGATGAGGACCAGAGTATTTACGGTTTCCGCGCCGCCTACCCCCAGGCGCTGATGGACTTTGAAAAGACTTACCCCGGCGCACAAATCTTGCTGATGGAGGAAAACTACCGCTCACGGGAACCGATTCTGGACGCGGCCAACCGCTTTGTGGCCCGCAATCGTTATCGCCGCCCCAAAACGATACAGCCCACGCAGGGCGCAGGCGAACCGCTGCAGATCGTCACGGTGCGCCGCCGTGCCGATCAGCTGCCGTTTTTGTTTGAGACGGCGCAGAACTGCGAGACGGAAACCGCCGTGCTATTCCGCAACCACGAGAGCGCCCTGCCCATCATCGACCTGTGCGAGCGCCGGGGCGTGCCCTATGGCTGCAAAAACATCGACCCCACGTTTTTCTCCAACAAAATCGTGCGGGATGTGCCGGATATCTTTGCGCTGGCCGCCCGTTCCGCCGACGCAGATGTTTTTCTGCGCTGCTACTACAAATTTGGTGTGCCGGTCACAAAGGTGCAGGCGCTGTACGCCTGCAGCCAGGCGCGGCAGTACGGCCAAGGCTGCTGGACAGCCCTGCTGAACGAGGACAGCATCCGCCCGCGCATCCGCGCCGCCATGGCCGATGTGGCCCACGGCCTGGCTCGCCTGCCCAGGATGGCGGCGGACGACGCCGTGCGGTTTGTGACCGACGAGCTGGGCTACGGCAAATACCTGGACAAAAAGGGCATGGACCGCACGAAATTGGCCGTGCTGGAAATGCTGGGTGCCCAGGAGGACAGCCCTGCCCACCTGTTAAAGCGGCTGGAAATTCTGCGCGGCATCGTGCAGGATCATATTACGCCGCCCGGATGCAGGTTTATTTTATCCACGATACACTCCGCCAAGGGGCTGGAATACGACCGGGTGATTTTGTTGGATGTGCTGGATGGCATCCTTCCGGCCAAGCCGGAACTTGCCTGCCGCACCCCTGGCGAGACCCAGCAGTACGAGGAGGACCGGCGGCTGTTCTACGTCGCCATGACCCGTGCCCGGCAGCAGCTGGTGCTGTTTGACTGCGTGGCCGAGCGCTCGGCCTTTGTGGAGGAAGTGTTGGCGGCCCTGCCCGGGCACCGCAAGCGCCCCGATGCGGAACCCGCAGGCCGCCGCCCTGTCCCGCCCGCCGCGCGGGCACCCCTGCCGCCGGTGGATGTGGAGAGCATCACGACCGTTGGTGCCCACGTGCGGCACGCGGTATTCGGCCCCGGCACGGTAGAGAGCGTGAGCGGCCACCGCGTGACCGTGCGCTTCACCGCTGGGTCGCGGACATTGGACGCCCAGGTCGTAGCCGAGCGGCATTTGATGTGGAAAGAATGAGGTACCCCCATGAAAAAAATCCTACTCCTCGCCACCGGCGGGACGATTGCAAGCCGCCCCACGGCGGCGGGCGGGCTGGCCCCGGCCATCACGTCGGAGGAATTGCTGGCCTGTGTGCCGGAGCTGGCCGACCTGTGTGCTGTGGATGCCGTGCAGGTGTTCAACCTGGACTCAACGAACGTAGGCCCCGCGCAGTGGCAGAGTATTGTACACTGCATCAAAGAAAATTATGATGCCTACGACGGCTTTGTCATTGCCCACGGCACGGACACAATGGCCTACACCGCCGCCGCGCTGAGCTACATGGTACAGAACAGCGCCAAGCCGGTTGTACTGACGGGCAGCCAAAAGTCCATCTACAACCGCGACACGGACGCCCGCAACAACCTGTACCGCGCCTTTGTCTACGCGGTCAGTGACGGTGCATGGGGCGTGCAGCTGGTATTTGACAACAAGGTCATCCTGGGCACCCGCGCCCGCAAGACCCGCACCCGCAGCTTCAACGCGTTTTCCAGCATCGACTACCCGGAGACGGCGGTTTTTCGCGACACGCGGCTTGTCCTTTTCCTGCGCCGCCCGGCTGCGCTGCCGCCGGTGCGGTTCTATGAAAAGCTTGACCCCGCCGTTTTTGTGCTGCGCCTTGTGCCGGGGATGCGGGCTGATATCATTCCGATGCTGGCCCCGCATTACCGGGCGCTGGTGTTGGAGAGTTTCGGCGTCGGCGGCCTGCCGGGCGGAGAACATGGCACCATGTTTGCCGAGCTGCGCCGCTGGTGCGAGAGCGGGCGGCTGGCGGTGTTTACAACGCAGGTTCCCCACGAGGGCTGCGACCTTGCCGTTTACGAGGTGGGGCGCGCCGTGGGCGAGCTGCCCGGCGTATTGGAGGCCCGCGACATGACCCCCGAGGCCGTCGCCGTGAAACTGATGTGGGCGCTGGGCCAGACAGACGACCGCGCGGAAGTAATGCGGTTGTTTGAAACGCCGATCGAGTGCGATATTGCATAAAAAATGACCATCCAACATGTACGCTGGATGGTCATTTTTATTTTAGGCAATACCGTACAATTCCCGCCTTACGGCTTAAGCACCGCTCCGGCGGCTGCGGCACGGCATCTG
>OLRC01000305.1_pt1 | contig 37856 bp, 54 predicted proteins | sample 1672081 | NCBI WGS metagenome assembly OLRC01 (sample SAMEA3136643, study PRJEB25190) | human gut metagenome | biome: human gut; feature: human-associated habitat; material: faeces | place: Austria | collected 2013
TTTTTATCCAGATTGTGGACCATAAAAGCAATACTGCGGCAGTCTCTCATAGTCCTTTTGGAATCCCTCCTTTGTTCGTCTCCGAATTGTTCTGTCACGAACATTCTACTTGAAACCATTTCAAATGTCAATTACTTTTTTTGATACCAGGGTACAATCATCATTGGTCCACTGGACCAATCATTGATATGCTTAGCAAAAAAGGCAGTGATTCTATGTTTCCATAAAACCACTGCCTCGCACAACTTCATTTTACTTCTTTCTGTTTTATTCCTGATTCTTTAATGCTTCATCCATGGGCACCCGGCGGATTCTCCGGTATTCCAGCAACGCCACTACTGTATAAGTCAGCACACCTGCCACGAACATTTCCACATAAATCATGGGATCTACCCACATGGTAATCCATCCGGACATGCTGGAAAGCATCATTACCCTAAACAGCACTTCCATCACGCCCCGTTCAATGGGCAGACTGATAAGAAGGCACAGCACCACCACAATGCTGGTAGACAGAATATACAGGCAGCTGATTTCTCTGTTGCTGTATCCCAGAATCTTGGTCATGGAAATGGACTGGGCGTTTTTCTCAATGATCAGTTTGGAAAGCAGATAGATCAATACTGCAAAGATCATCTCTGAAAATACATTGAAGATTCCCATCATACTTCCCATGGAAACATCCAGCTGTCTGGATATTTTTGTAAGAGATTCCAGGTCGATGACAGAACCGATATATTTTGAATCGATATCCTTGATCTCCGTATTGGAAAAATATCCGCCAAAATAATCATCTCCCAGGTCAAACACCTCATTCAGTTTATCCCGCTCCATAAATACGCAGAGACTTGCGGTGTAATCATAAATCCCGTCTACTTTAAAGGAATATTCATCCTTCTCGTATTTTTCCTTCAAAATTATAGTATCGCCCTCTTTGATCCGGAATTTATCTGCATAGGCACTGGAAATATATACCCCGTCCCCGGAAAGATCTGCATGGATATACTGGCTTTCCGGCTCCACACCATAGAGAACGATCTCCTCGCTTTTATATTTGCCTGGCATGGTATTCAGGGAATAGGCGGAAAATTTTTCCGCATCTTTATTGTCCGTTCTGGTATCCATATAATATTCCAGAAGGGAAATCATGCCATCCAGCTTGTTTCCTGAGGAAACACTTGCCGGAACGCTCAGCATATACTGATATTTCGCCAGCATGTTCTCCTGGATCTCCAGCTGATAATGATCCAGCGCAGACGGCAGGAGCATTCCGAAAAACAGCAGCAGATTGGCAAAAATAACGCCCACAAACAACACCAGATAATTGCTGACATTCTGAAAGATCACACGAAGGCGGAATCTGGAAAAGATTCCGATCTTCGGGCTTAAATACATGGCGCGTTTCTGTTTTTTTCCGGAAAAATCCCTTCGCAGGAATTTAAGGGGTGAAAGCTGCAGACGGTACCGGAGCACTGCATAGTTGATCAGGATCATAATGATAACCGGCACTACCGTTGTCAGAAGAAACGCCTCCGCATTCCATATGGTCACATAAGTTGGCAGGCTATAACTTCCGTAATACATTCCCGCACATACACCCTTAAACACAGTATAGCCAAGGATGTTTCCAATCAGGGCCCCTATCAGGGTTACCAGCACCGGGAGGGTCATATAGTGAAGGATCAGTTCCCGCTTGGTATAACCGGATGCCCGTAAAGTACCGATAACACCGGCTTCTTTTCGGATGGTATTGCTGATGGTGATTCCAAACACAAAAGCCATAATCACGATTACAATATAGAGAAGCATAACGACCATCGCCTTGTCTCCGCCCATATCGTCACCCGTAAAAATAATCGTCTGGTTAAGATAACGCGGGACAAAAGTCTCCAGGTTTACTACTTTTCCAATGTCTTCCATGAGATCCTCAGAAACTTCTTTCTCTTCTTTTTCGTCTACCGGCTGCTGGTCGTAGATCCATGCATAATTGTACTGGAGCTTTTCCTGATCCAGAGTTTCAAATTCTTCCGGAGTTACGATTCCCACGCCGAATTTTACAGAATCAAACATGGAATCGTTATTATTCTGAAACAGGGCACTGTAATCCGAAAGTGCCACCAGACCTGTGATCTTCCAGAACTTTTTGCCCCTGGTGAGGGTATCCCCTACCTGAAGGCTGTTGTTATCCGCATACATACGGTCAATGGCGATCTCCCCCTGACCGGATGGCATTTCCCCCTTCATGAGGCAGACCTTGTTCACCTGCTCCCGGTTCTTAAAGAAACGCATGGTACTTCCGTTATCCAACGCTTCTTCTATATAATAGTTCTCGTAAAGTTTGACACCGGCTGCCTCAATGTCTTTCCACTGAGATCTGTAAACTTTTTCCGCAGTACGGAAATTTCCGTTTTCGATGTTATATTTGTCAAAACTTTCGTCATAGGCTTTCAGCATGCTTCCGTCCGCAACCAGGAAGCCGGACACAAACCCGATGGTCAGTACCATCAGCAGAAAAACCACCAGATATTTTCCAAATTCCCCTTTCAGTTCCCTGGGGATACGTTTACGTAAAGGACTCTTCATAATGACCCCCTTACCATTCCAGATCTGCTGCCGGAATTTTCTGCTCATTCTGGTAGTTTCTTCGGATCATACCATCGCGAAGTTTCACCACACGGTCTGCCATATCCTTGATGGCATCGTTGTGGGTAACCATGACTATGGTATTTCCGTATTTATGGTTGACGGTTTCGATCAGCTTGAGGATTTCCTTGGATGTATTGTAATCCAGAGCACCGGTCGGTACTGCATAGTTAGTAAAACTATATTTTTTGTGCAATTTGTCTTTTGTGTGGCTCCGATCCGGTTCTGATCCATGCACTTCCGGAGGCATAATGCACAAAAGGCAGCGATCTTTTGACCGCTGCCCTCTTTTTTACTCTTCGATTTCCACTTCTGTGATCTGTGCTTCCGCTTCTGCTACTTCTTCAGCAGTTGCTGTTCCGACTTTGTTTCCGTTCGCGTCGTATGTGTTCACAGTCCCGTCTTCGTTCTTTTCAAGTGCTCCATCAGGAACTCGATCTGTTGCGATTGCTTTCATTTTATCCTCCTATTTGTTCAGATATTCTTTTGAACAGAATCCGATGTACTCTGTTCCGTCCAGTGTGACAGTGATGTATAGCCACTTCACTCCGTTCGCTACGTTGTAATATCCGTAGTTGTGTACCTTCGTTCCTTTCGGGATCAGGCACAGGGCTTTCTTGTTCTTTCCTGCGTCATTTCTACAGTACAGGTTCGCCGTTGTCTTGTAGGTCGCTGCCAGGCTCTTGTTGAACTTTTTCGCTCCGCAGGTTGCCTTCACGGTCTTTGTGATCGGCTGATCTGCTGGCTGTGTCTTGCCTGTAGTCGCTGCGGATCCGTTCAGGATCTTGTTGACTTCTGCCTGGATAACTGCCGGATCATATCCTGCTGCCTTCAGGGCTTTCTTTCTGTCCTCTCCGTTGCCCCACTGTCCGGCGATGACTTCGTGCGCTACGGTTGAAGTGCTCTTTCCGGCTACCTGAACCGGAGCACTGACTGCTGTGGTCGTGCCGTACTTCGGTACGATAAATCCGCGGATATATCTGCCATTGATGGACACGGTTCTTTTCTTCACACTGTCGCTGTAGTTTCCTTCTGTCACTACGAAGTAGCCTGCTGACTTGTTGACGTAGGTTACAGTTCCGACGTGATCCGGATTGCCTGTATTGTTTCCTTTTCCTGTGTCCTCCCAGTCATACAGTACAGCGTCTCCGATGTTTGGCACGTATGCGTCGTTCTCTACCCACACGCCCATCTCTTTCGCTGCTTCGATCAGGTAATAGCAGGAAATTTCGATCGGCATGATTGGCGTGTATTTCAAGGCTACCGCAAGCGCTGACCAAGTGCACGCACACCAAGCCCAGCCGTATTCCATCTTTGTACTGCGTGGAAGTTTGCCCGTAAAACTGTTGTAGATGTCAATGATTGACTTGTATGATCCATCTGACTCCTTTTTTCCTACCCAGCTTTCCACAAGATCCACAACTGCCTGCCTTGAATACTTCACATTATCCACTTTTTTATCCACGCTTTTCACAGGATCGTACTGTGTCAGCTTGTACTGTGTGATCAGTGCGTACACATTCTTCACGTAGCTGGAACTTGTCGCATATCCATCCGCTTTGATCGTGTTCAGATATGTCTTCGGATCAGTGATCCCCTTCAGGTTGCTGTATCTGGTCAGCTGAATGAACTCGAAGTAGCCCTTCACGCCTTCTTCCATGTTGCTGTAGGCTCTGAAGTTATCTTTGATCGTTGTCAAGGTTCCGGCCGTGTACTCTTCCTGTGTGGTCATGTTTACAGACTTACCTTTCCAGGCAGTTCCGCATTTCAGCCCGAAGTAGTTGTGATATACTGCTGCAAGTTTTGATTCTCCCCAGCCGGACTCCAGGATCGCCTGTGCGATGATTGGACTGTATACCTTGATGCCGTACTGTGCCGCATACTTTTTCACGTATGCGGCGATCTTCTTGATAAATGTCTGTTTATCCATTTTTATTTCTCCTCATTGTTCTGTGCTTTTTGCGTCAGAATTTCGATGGCATTCTGGATCACTCCCGGAAGTGGAATCCCCATCAATCCAGCGTTCTCTACAATACTGATCAGTTCATTCGCCATGAATCCAATAATCACAGCGTTTCTGATGTAGTCCACGCCGATCGCCAGATCCAGGCGGTATGCGATCAGAACGAACAGAAGTGTCACACACTTCCTGCACAGTCCTTTCCATCCCGCACGGCTCTCCAGTGCTCCATTCTCTGACTTGTTGCTCTTGTGGAAGATGCCTGCTACTGCCAGGCCTGAAAGATAGTCGATCACCATGAAGATGATCAGTGTCACAAGAGCCTCGTCCCATCCTCCGAACGCTGCTGCGATTGCACTTCCTGCCACGCCTACGGCTGTGCAGATAGTTTCTTTTGTCATCATGCTGTTATAACCTCCTCATTTTATACTCGATCTTGTCCAGATCGGTTTCTAATTGTTTACGTGCTTCTGAAAGATCATCGTCGAAGACTGCTCCTGCGATCTCCGCCTGTTCGATCAGGATAGCCTGCTTTCTGACGACTCCTGTCATCGCTTCGACTGCGTTGCACATCATGTCTACGATCTCCAGCAGGCTTCCAGATCCGCCTTCGTGCGGCTCCAGGTTACGCATACGCCTCTCCTGTGATGATCTCGTACTCTCTTTCTGTGATCTTCTTTCCGACCATATTCTTCAGCATTTTCTTCGTCCAGAATCCTTTCTTGTAGAATCCCTGGTATCTCTTAGCGATCGGACTCAGTTCTTCCTCTTCCTGGTCTTCCTGCTTTTCCTCCGGATCTGTCTGAACGTCTGCCGCTTTCTGGTCTTCTGTTGTTTCCCGAATCGCTGTTTCAGTCTCTACAGCCTCCGCAGCTGTTTTCTTTCTTGCTGCCATGCTCACGCCTCCTCTTCGTCGTTGATGTCTGTTCCTTCAGTTGCTTCTTCTACGGGCAGGTCGATGTCAGCCATCGCTGCCACGTATTCAAGTGTCGCCTGCTGCTTCTCCAGCTGTGCCTGCATGTCTTCCCTTTCCCTCTGTTCTTTCACAGTTCTCTTTCTTCTGGTCATGGTCATGCTCATGCTTCTGATCCTCCTTCCATAGATCTGCATAGTATTTGTTCATCCGGTTGATTAGTTTTGTGGAATTGCCTTTCGCAGCATGTGCCTTCCAGGCCTTGAAGCACTCGTCAACCTTCTTTCTGGTCATCTGGCCCTTCTTCACCAGACCGACCATGCGCCGGAGCTTCTTTCGCTCCTGCTTGACATTCTTCGGATCTATTATCCGGATAACTTTTCCGGTGCTTGTCAGTCTGTGCGTGAATCCCAGGAATTTGATTCCGTCTTTGATTGGATAGGTCCTTGTCTTCTTCGGATGCAGCTCGAACTCTCTTTCGTTCAGATATGCCTCTATTGCGTTCCGGCGGCATTGCAATTCTTCGATAGTCTCTCCAAACATTTGAAAGTCGTCCATATATCTCTCGAACTCTTTCGTGTGAAGCTGCTCCTTTATCATGTGATCCATTGGATCCAGGACTGATATACCTGCGATCTGGATCATCTGACTTCCCGGATTATAACCCTTCTCTCCCTCATACTGTTCGCGAAGGATCTTTTCTGTCATCTCGTAGATCACCGGAGGCAGTTTCTTTCGGAACGTCTCCTCTGCTACTTTGTGGCTCATGTTTGGGTAATATCCGCGTATATCGCATTGTAAGACATAGCCTTCCAGACCGTGCAGCCTGTACCAGTGTTTCAGGAACTCGTCCAGCAGATCCTCCGCCGCATCCGTCCCCTTTCCTTTCTGGCAGGCCATATTCGCATGTATGAACGATTGTGTCATAATTGGATATATCACATTGTCGTTCAATGATCTCTGGTACACGCGATCCCTGAATGCTATGCTCACAGCTTCTCTTCTTTTCGGATGTGTGATCTCGAACTTCTTCGGCGGCCGTGGCTTGTACGTGTCACCTTTTAGCTGATCTCTCAGCTTCAACGACTGTTCTACTCCATTCAAATAGAAACTAGCCGCAGAGTCCTTCCAGAGCACGCCCTTCTTGCATCGGTGCATTGATTTATACAGCGCCGGGAAGCCGATCACCTGCTCCTTGATTTCTTCATCCATATAATTCACCTATTATTCTGTTGTTTCTGCCGCGTATATAGCGCCATGCTTATCTGAAGCATCTTACATCACAGCAGTGTTGTTCGCCTGTTTCCAGGCATGGATTTCGGCTCCTTGCGTCTATCATTCGCAGGCACCACACCTACAGTGTGGCTTCTTGTCCACTTATCTGCGCAATCCGGGGCGAAGCGATTGCTGTTCACTGCGTTGTTGTTGTTGACGTTGCCGGACGCGTTCACATTCCACGTATTGTTCGCGTTGCCTCTGTTCGCACTGCGCAACCGCACGTTCTGCGCGCAGCCTACATCCATATACTTATCGCTGCTCTTGTGAGTAGCGTTTTGTATCTGATTCAATCCAGGATCTTATCAGGCTTCTGACTTCTATCGTTCTTTCTCCCCAGTATTCGATCCGTTTCAGTTTCAGATGGAACAGAGTCTGTGCCATCTGCATAAGTGCCAGGAGATTGTTGCAGTCGTTCGCTGCCTGCTCCTGGAGTCTTCTTCGTTCCTTCCGTTTTTCTTCGTCTTTTCCCACTCTGATGTTGTTCGCTGTCCAGCAGTGTATAAAAATGTCTTTTGCTGTCCGAATGATGTCGTCTGTGAGTGCATGTTGATATTCTGGAAGGAATACCTTTTTATTGCAGCAGATTTTAACTGTATAGATACTCAGCATGTTCGCTTTTGTAAGCACTGTGAACTTGCCTTTCCCTCTCTGCCCTTCCGGTACTGACATTTCTTTCTTCGTCCTTTCCTCTCCGGCATCCGTGGGTGCCGGAGATTATGTGATGGCTTTAGCAGATGACGCAAACCGGGGCGAAGCGAAGGCTGTTCACTGCGCCGCTGCCGCTGACGCTGCCGGACGCGTCCACAAACCACGTATTGTACGCGTAACCTCTGTACGCACTGCGCAACCGCACGTGCTGCGCCGAAGTCTTTCCATCAATGCCGTATGTGATCGGGTGTCCTCCTTCTGCGAATGTCTTATACCACGGTGTCGGTGTGCTACGTTCAACAGCCTGCTTCCAATAGTCCCAGGCTTCTCCTTCAATGCCTGACGCCTGTGGTGTGATGAACTCCTGCTCTAATGATGCAAGGAAGATCTTGTCGTATGTGTCTTCGTAGGCTCCTACAGCTGCATCTGTGACCGTATTCAATGCTGTGCGAACTCTCACAGGTTTGATCGCGTTCAGGAAGTCGTCTGAATATCCTGACAGAAATCCAGGCTTCGACGCAAGTTCTGCTGGTGGTCTGTCCCACTTGTGCTGTGGTTCCCACCACTGTCCTGCTGCCTTTGCGCTGTTCAGATACTGTCTGATTGCTGACTGACTCCATCTGTTGTACCCATACGCTACGCGCTGCAAGCTGTTCAGTTTTCCGTCTCCAGCAAATGACAATGTACCCAGGTTGGTTCCATTGGATCCGGCTGTCGGTTTCACTGTCTCGATCGGTGTGGTACTCTTTGCGTCTGTGAATGTCTGTACTGTCCACTCTGCTGCCGCCTTGTCCGGCATTGAATAGAATCCTGCAATCTGTCCGCCTGCCGGAACTGGCTTGCTCAGTGTGAACTGATACTGTTCGTTTTTCTTGCAATTATTGCCCCAGTTATCGCCTACGATAATGTTGTAGGTTCCTGCTGCCAGCTCTGTCTCTGCGTAGTAGAATGCTTCTGCTGCATCGAACTGAATACCGAACGGTGAACAAAAATGCCACTGAAGATACATGCCTGGAACCTTGTCTCCGTTCTTCAGGTCGACGTTTGCAAAATGCACAATGTCATGCGGCACGTTGTAGCTTTTTGATCCGTCTGTCCAGTCAATGTTCAACTGATCACCGATGTCCATTAATACGTTGCCATATCCATCTCTTACAATCTTAGCGATCGCCGACATCTGCGACGCAAGTGCTGCGATCTGATCTCTTGCTGTTGCTTCCGAAATGGCTGTCTGTCGTCTCATTTCTTCCAGCATCTGCAAGCCTACTTCATTCGTCAATAATTTACCCATTTAGTCCTCCTTCTGGCATATGTCGCCGTCATCGTCTATGTACAGCCCGATCTCGTCGAACTGCCCTCTGATTGCTGCCCCCAGTGTTGCGTATGTCTTTCCTTTTCTGTCCACCCTTGCCTCTGCGATCTCTCCTTCTGCTGATCCAGTATAGTCTGCAAGTGCAGCGTCCAGTCTCGCCTTCAGCTGCGCGTTCTCTTTCTTCAGTTCCTCGATGCTGGTCTTATTATCCGTGATCTGCTTTGTGGATCCCTGTATGCTTTCTTTTGCCAGGTTCGCCTGACTGTATGCGTTCTGTGCGTTCTGCATATAGGTCTGTGCGTTTTTTTCGGACACAGCTGCATTCGTTTCGTGATTCTGTGCTTTCTCCAACGTCTCGCTGCACAGGTTCTGGATCTGCATGTACCATACCTGGCCAGTCGGTTCCACCATGATGTCGGATCCGTTCATTCCGTCGAAGACTTCCACTTCGACAGGCATAGTCTTCATTACGTACTCATCGCCTGCGAACTCGATGCAGAAGGACAGCGTGCCAGGATCCTGAAGTGCTCCGCCAGGAACTACCCAGCCGAACAGAAGGTATTCTTCATTTCTTCGTACATTGATCACTTTGTTGATGTCTGATATTCCTGTCTCTGTAACATAGATTACTTCAATATTCTTCTCTGACAGGTCAATGCCATCGTAGTACCGTGGCATCTGGAATGCGATATACTGCGAATTTCTTTCCCCGGAGATCAGTGTCTGCTTCCGAATTATTGAAATGCTTTTATCTTCTTTTGACACCTCGAAGACCATGTCGTCGCTATATCTATTCGAATGATCATAGCCGTCCATGTACTCATAGACTTCGTTCATGTTCCTTCACCTCCTTCTACTTCGTCCTCTTCCAAACATACACAGCCAGATATGGGGGCATATTACTGTGTGCCCGGCCGCCTCCTGTGTTGCTCGTTGCCACTGCTCCACCTGATCCTGTGTTCCCGGTTCCTGCTGCATTGCTTGTCAGCTGTCCAGATCCGCCGATAGTAATGCCGTGTGTATGCGCTCCGTTCGATGACGTTCCGTGTGTCGTTTTCGCCTTAGCTGCCTGTGCTGCATATCTCGCTGTTCCCGACGCAGCGTTCTTATTTCTGTCAACATTATGGCTGTGTGCACCTGCTGACGTACAGCTTGCCGTATGCCCGTGTGAATTTATCGTGTGTGTATGCGATGGGCCTGTATGCGTATGTTCCCCACCTATATGATTGTGTGCAGGAATCTGTTCTGTGGTCAGTGTTACGTTCTCACTACCTCCTGTTGTTCCTGCTTCATGGCTTCCGTCTCTTGCAAGTAAGAACTTGCCCTGGATTTCTTCCCATGTTCCTCCGAACAGGTTTGCCGGGTTGGTGCTGCTCGCGCTCATGTAGATCGCTCCTACCGGATAGATCAGATCAAACATTCCTGATAATGTCGGCAGCGGCGCAAACAGCTTTGTTACGGCCGTAATGTTCAGATTATTCAGAGTTACTTCATACAGTGGAAAGTCGTCGATCGTGTCTCCTTCGTATAAGTTTCCACTTTTCAGTGCTGGCCTTGCTGGTGTCTGTCCCGTGTTGACTGATGCGCCTTGTAGTACGATCAGCTCTGCGCTTTCCACTCCTGTCGAAGCGTCCTGCTTGTATCGGATCGCAATGACGTCTTTTCTCGTCTTTCCCTGTGTTCCGTTGTTGATTGTTGCTTTTTCTGTTGCGTTGGTCGGTATGTTGATGTGTCGGCCCTGGTTCACCAGGTCGCCGCTACCTATCGTGATCTCGTTGCTGCTTTCTACGCTTGCGGCAAACATTGTCCCGGTACGCATCACATACTTTCCTGTTCCACAGACTCCGGAATGGTACAGCGCGTCATCTGCTGCTGTAACATGTCCGTGGCCTGCATATCCCGTTATTAAATGCACCATGTTTTAATTCACCTCGTATGTTATTGTCACATCATCATTGTTTATCTTGATGATCTTTTTGCATACTTCCTGGACTGCCGTGATCCCCGTTGTTTCCTCGCTGGTTCCCACGATGTCTCCCACGTCGTATACTTGCTCTGTTTCTTCCAGGGCGATCTTCATGTCATCGGCCTGGTGTGCTTTCTCCATTCGCTCCACAGCGTTCTGTACCATGACAGCATACTGATCTGTGACCATTTTGAAGTATTTGTTCGCTGTCCACGCAGGTGCTACAGTTTCATCTGTTTCGCTGTAGTATTTGTTCTGGCTCCATGCCGGGGCCACGTTATCATTCTGCGTGTAGTATTTGTTCGCGCTCCATGCCGGAGCACTGGTCGTATTGACTTCTGTGTAATAATGGTTTGCCTTCCAGGCTGGCGGTACTTCGTAAGAAATCCGGGTGTAGTATGTCTTTGCTCTCCATGCCGGAGCCTTTTTCTTCTTCGTTTTGCTGACATTTTCATATCCGCCCTTTTTCTTCTTCTTGTAGTAAGATGTGCAGCTGTCCGCCCAGTCGGTCGGTTTCCGTGTCTGCAATACATACTTGTATTTTGTGATTCCACTGACGTTCTGGTATTTGCTCGTTACTCCATCGCTGTAGAATTCAAAATAGTTTTTGTAGTTCTTTGACCAGTCAGAAGGTTTCTTTGCCTGCTTTCTGTACGTTGTCCTCTCTACGCCTTTTACGGATGTGTAACTGCTTCCGCTTTTTGTGAAATAGTCTTCGTACTTTGTGCTCCAGTCAGAAGGCCGTGACGTCTGAAGTTGCTTCACCGTCTGCCCTTCTACATTCTTGTACGTGCTCCCACTTTTCACATAGTATTCTGAAAAATTCACGGCCCAGTCATACGGCTGGATCTTCTGTAGCTTGTACTCGACCTCTACTTCTTCCACTTCTGTGAACTTGTCGTTGTCGTCCTGGAAAAAGTACGCTGTGCTGTTCTTCTTCCAATCAGAAGGCTGTGCCGTCAGCAGGATGTAGTTTTCTGTGATCTCTGCGTTCGGATAGTCCAGGATCTCTACTACTTCGTCCTCCCCGTCCATCACTTTCCTGCTTGTTCCCAGGATATAGTCGCTATCTTGAAGCGGTACGTCTTTTGTTGCATATGGCTGTATTCCTCCGTTTTCATCGCAAAACAGATGGATCACAGCTCTATTCTTCAGGTCTCCCTGTCCAAGGCATATGATGTGGTTCACTGGTCTGTAGTTCTTTTCGATTGTGAAGTCCACCTGTGCTGTGTTGAACTCTTCGTCCTGGCTGTAGTCCTGCCGGAGTTGCGCACTCAGGATTACCTTTTTGTTTTTCCAGATGATATTCAACTTTGCGTCTGCGTCTTTCAGCATCTTGCAAATTCCAGTATATGCGTCTATGTATCTGTCCATCTGGAATGCCTGGATCTGTATTCCTGTGTCTTCCGACGATGCTTCAAACAGATCGCCCAGGTCTATCCTGTCAATAATTGTTTGCAGTACTTTGTTGGCTTCTCCATCAAATACTGCGTAGTCCTGTCCGTCCTCCGGACAGATGATCTTCTTTTCCAGTATTCCGTGCCATGTTCTTCCGGAGTACATGATCTCGTCTTTCTCCGTGTTTACTTTTACTTTGTCGACGATTCCGCCGTACTCCTCGCCTTCGACGTACAGGAAGAAACCTTCTGTGCAGCAATGGCTCGCACGATCTATCGTACATGTGAAGTTGTTCTCGTCAGATCCATATGCCATATCCAGCTCATAGGCGTCCATGACGCCCTGATCTACTCTATGTGCATCCGCATATATCAGATCCATTCCGGTTCCCCTCTTTCGTCGTATAGTGTGATGTCTACCTTCATATCTTTACTTCTCAACACTGGAAGCATTCCTTCCGGCATCTTTTGGAAGATGTTGTTCTCCCTGTCTCTCTTGTCAAAGATGTTTGTCTCTTCTCCTGTGACCGAATACTGCCGGATCTTCTTTGTTATTGAATTTACCGTTGCGTATTCTCCGTCTTTCAGCGTCGTTTCCAGTCCATAGATATTCCCGCCTATGGTAATCTGTGGATCCACTGCTGCACCGTAAAAGATCATCTCGAAGTTTGATTCTCCGATGCACTGGTTGTTCAGTATCTCGATGATCTCGCTTCGGTCGTAGTCGTACCCATAGTCTCGCGGATAGTCCAGTGTTCCCGTCTCGTTCGCCTGTGCCCTGTACTGGTATGTCGTCTTTCTGATCCAGGAAGGATTGACACTCAGGAACTCAATTTCATGTTCCACGCTTTCAAATAGCTCTTCGTAGTCGTCGTTCGATGTTGAATGCACGAAGCCTTCTTTGTAGAAATTATTCCACCAGATCTTGCCTGGTGTCATGTTCCTGACGTCCTTCTCGAAGATCCTGTGCATCGTGTACATGATCGCATTAAACTCCTCTTTGTCTGCTGCCATGATACTCAGTTTCATCTTTGCCGTCTGTACGTTCTTGTAGAACCTTTTCACGCGGGCCAGGCCATTGACGCCTGATATTGTCGTATAACTCCATGTGTTCTGTGTCAGTGCCTCCGGATCTTGTGCATAGATCCCGTTCTGCATAAGGTTCAGGATCGTTCCGTCTGCCGCTTCATAATACAGCTGCATCATACATACCCCCTGACTACTCTCCCCAGCTGTCTGCCGTCCAGCTCCAGCGTGGTGTTCGTTCTTGCACATGCGTTTGCGATCTTATCCGCCAGGAGGTCATAGTCCAGTGCACTGTTCCCAACTACTGACTCCACTGCTGCCTGTACATATCCCTGTAACACGTCGATTGGCGCTACTGCTTCATATCCTGCTTCTCCTCCTACCATTCTGTTGCCCGTTACGGTATTGATTCCGAACGAAGTTGCTTTCTTCAAGACCGCGCCCTGTGCATACCAGTCGATGCCGATGGAAGGCGCTGTTCCTTTTCCTGCGATACCATACGGCGGCGTACCTCCAGATATACGGAAATGTGGCAGGTTAATGTGCGGCAGTGATATATGCAGTCCGGAGAACAGTCCTCTGATCCCTGACACCAGGTTCGCCAGTGTGTTTTTTGCAGTCTGGATCGGGCTTGTAATCGCCGACTGGATCCCGCTGAAGATGCTCGATACCGTTGACCTGATTCCTCCGAAGACAGATGTCATCGTGCTTCGTATTCCGTTCACTGTCGTACTGACAGCCGACTTCGCCGCATTGATCGGTGTTGTCACAGCTGTCTTGATCCCGTTCCATACTGATGATGTCACTGATCTGATGCTGTTCCATACTGTTGTTACAGTTGTTCTGACCGCATTCACTACTGTAGATACTGTCGACTTGATTCCATTCCATACAGTCGTCACCGCTGTCTTTGTTGCATTCACAGCTGTTGTCACTGCTGTCTTCATTGCATTGAACGCTGTTGATACGGCCGTCCGAATTGCTGACGTCACTGTGCTCACCACTGTACTTGCTGTGTTGAATGCCGTGGATATAGCAGTCTGAATTGCTGCTGTCACTGTACTCACCACTGTACTTGCCGTGTTGAATGCCGTGGATATAGCAGTCTGAATTGCTGTGCTTATTTCATGCCACTTTTCGCCTATAATCTGCGCAACTTCAATACATTTTTCTTTTACAGCATCCCAGTTCTTTACCAAAAGCACTATTGCTGCTACAACTGCTGCTATTGCTGCTACAATCAATAGATACGGTGCAAACGCGGCGGCGGCGGCCGTGGCTTGTGCCCATTCGGCCGCTATTAGTCCACTCAATGTCGTAACCTGTGCCGCGTCCATTGCCGTCTTTACGGCCGTAACTGCTGCCTGTAATTTTAATGCCGCCGTTACTACGCCTACTGCTATTGCTACTCCTCCCAGTACCGGAAGCATTTCTTGTACTTTTTGCACTGCTTCTGGTATTTTTCCTGTGATTTCCTGAATGCTTTCTGTTACCTTCGGTGTGACTTCATCCACGACTGGCTGCAATACATTTTGTCTTATAGCTCTACCCAATCCGCTTATAGAACTCTCTATATCATCGTACTTTACCGACATCAAGCCCTGCATTTTTCCTTTTGTATCGTCAAATGCTGAACCAGTGCTCGATAATGCTTCAATGAACTTTGTTCCCCCGTCTTCGGCCATTGTTCCAAATGCCAACGCAGCCATATTCATTTTTTCCTGCTCATTGGTCGTTCCCTGTATGTCTGCCACAATGGAATCTATCACATCTTTTTGAGTCGCACCGCCTGTCTTCCACGCTTCAAAAGTTTCTTTCGTTTTGCCGCTAAAGTTTCCGAGTCCTTCCTCTATAGTTCCATCCGCCAGCCTTGTAGTCACTTCATTGATCGAATCATTGACTTTATCTAAGTTGTAAGCCCCGCCTTGACTTCCATTTTTTAACAGTTCAAAATAATCTTTCGCTGAATATCCTGCTTCTGCGAATTTTCCCGAATACTCTGCCACATTGTCGCCCAATTCATCGGAATAATTCAATCCGTTTTGCGCACCTGCTGCCAGCAGATCAAAAGCCTGCTCCGATGTCAATCCGAAATGAGTCATTAATGCCTCTGCACCTCGTAAGGATTCGCTCATATCCATGTCGAATGTATCTTCTAATGTCATGGCATTTTCTGTCATTTCTTTTAGCTTCGATGGATCCAGTTCTCCAGTCGTTTCCTTGACCTTCCCCATCTTTTCCGCTACTTCTTCCAGACTTTCGCCAAAATTATCCAGGTATACGTCCTGTATGGCCTTTTTATATCCGTCCATAGCGTCTGCTGCTATTCCGGTTTGTGCCGCAAACTGTGCGTATGCTTTGCTTGAATCTGTTGCAAGCTCTACAGCTCCATCTTTTACAGCTGTGATTCCATCTGCTACCAGTTCTGACATTGCTCCTTTCAGTACTGTGTAGCCATCTCCCGCTTCTTCGGCAGCCGTTCCAGCATTTTCCAGATCTTCCTCGTTCGCATCAAGTTCCGTGTTTAGCTCATTTACTTGCGTTTTTAAACGTTCGCCTTCTGTTTTTGCATTTATAAGCTGCCTCGACCACTTCTGCGCTTCGTCACTGTTTTCTCCGAAAATCTGCTTTGCTAGTTGCATCTTTCCATTAAGAGCTTCTTGTTTCTGCTTATTTGCCGCGATTTCTTCTTCAAGCAATTTTTGTTTATTCGCCATATAGGTGGCAGCGTCTCCAGTATTTTTGAACTCTGCTTCATTCAGCCGTAGTTCTGCGCTTAATCCTTTTATGTCACTATTGGCATCTTTAATTTTTTGAGACAGGTCGGAAGTTTCGGCTACAAACCGTATTTTTGCCTCATTCTTATTATTTGCCACGCCGTTCTCCCTCCTTCTCTATCGCGTACCGCATCCATCTGTCATATGCAGCCTTGTTTCTCAGGACTGCATCCAGGAACCTCAGATCGTTTTCCCAGAACGTACTCTCCGGAATTTCCATGATGATGACGTAAAATGTGTAGTAATCCTCAATTTCATATAGTTCAAATTTTGGAAGTTTGATGCTTCTTCCGTTTCCTATCCTCTTCGCTGCTTTCTCGAATGCTGCTGCAAATTCTGTTTTTTTTCCTGTACTCCGAACAGCTGCTGAAATACCTGTCCGAACTCCTCCCTGTTGTCTGTCAGGTTATGAAGGAATGTGATCAGATCCGGTATATCTTCACCGACATGTGCACATGCGTATGCGATATACAGCACTTCTCCCATTTCAATCTCATTCAGCCCGCCGTTCTTGCCCTGCATCTTCTTGTACAGCTCAAAATAACGGTCTGACAGATCTTTCCTGCTCTTTGACAGTTCTGCAAGTGCTCCCAGGTTCAGAGTCAGATCAATCTTGTTTCCGTCCTGTGTGCTTATTTTGTAAAATTTCGCCATGCTCCTGTTCTCCCCTCTACTGACCGTCCGATACAGGAACCACAGTGCTCTGTACCAGTGATGTGTCGAAGTGTTCCAGCCACTTTCCTGCTACCTCTTCGTCCAGTTCGCTCTTCAGTGCTTCGTACATACACTCTCCGTTATCGTCCGGAAGAAGTGTGATCGTAAGCTCCAGCTCTGGAACTTCTTCCTGCCCGTTCTCGACGGATCTTTTCGGGCCGCTTTCCAGAATGCAGCGTGGGTATGCTTTGAACTTCTCTTCGTCATCTTCGTCCAGAACTCTCTGTGTGATAGAAAATTCCGGATGACTGCTGTTCTGTCCGTATGCATACACGCCTTTCTTCAGGTTTGCTCTTGTCATGTCGTACATTTTGTTGTAGACGTCTCGCGGTACGTGAAGAGATTCTGTGAGGGTTCCACTTCCGGTTCCTTTTACTTTCTCTTTCGCTTTCGCTCCGCGGCATTTCTTCGTGATAACTTTAACTTCCAGTTCTTCCTCGCTGGATCCGACGCAGCTCATAGTCGAATAGTTTTCTTCGCCCGCCACTTTGATCCACTGTTCTTTCACTTCAAACTCTGAAAAAACACCTTTTGTCATGTTCTGCTCCTCCTTAAAATTCTTCTGTCAGATGTCCGATGCACAGCTCCATAATGCGATCGCTCGCATTTTCTGCACCTGATGCCATAAACTGCTGATTGCCAGCATGTTTCTTTGTGTTGCTTCCATCGTCCGGAAAATATAGATAGTTGTACGCGTTCACGGTCTTGATCGTAACCGACAGCATACCGTCTTCCTGCGTGAATGGCTGTGCTGCGCTTGCTGGTGCTTTCTTCCCTTTCCAGCGTCTTCCTGACGCCGGAAGGATCCGCATGATCTGGTCATTGATTTCCTTTGCGCCTTCTCCATGCAGTACATCGTTGATCTGTCGCGCAGCACCTTCTCCATACTCCTCCATCTTCTTCTGAAGCTCGTCCAGCTCCTGTGCGTCCAGTTCAAACGTTGCCATGTCAGCACCTCTTTTCCGGATGGAATAACGTGATCGTGGCAATCTCCACAACCATGTCCGTGTTGTTCTTAAATGTGTAATTGTACTCAACCGGATCCGCTGTCGCTTTCAGCTTCGCGCCTTTCTGCGCTTCCAGCGTTTCAATCACTTTCTGTATGTACCCTTCCGGGATGTAGTCTTCATGTACTACGTGCACCTGGTAGAATGTCTGGTAGTCCACACGGTTCGACGCTTTATCTGTCTTTTTCCTGTTGAATACAAAGTAGTTCCACTCTTTCAGGTTCTTTTCTCTACACGCTCCGTAGTAGGCTCCCGCCATCGGAACCTCTGTGCTTCTCGCCAACTCTTCAAGCGTGTTCTTTGTGGCCGTCAATATACTGCTCATTTGATCGTCCTCTCTTCCTCCAGATACAGGTACATTTCTTTCGCTGTTCTGTCGTGGTCTATATTGATGATGCTGTACAGCTTGTCTTCGATCGTGATCTTCTTTGTGCTGTCCACTTTTTCGTTCGATCTGGTCTTCACTTTCATTGACAGGCTGCGTCCGATGCTTTCTGCGAACTGGATGTCTTCGTCCCTCTTTGACTTTTCTTCGTATGCCAGCTTCAGGATCTTGTTCAGATCTTTCATACTTCTGGCATTCTTCACTGCCGAAAAATCTGTGTCCTGCTGCCGCTGTTCGCACACGTACAGCATTCCGTCGTTGTACCTGCTGAACCTACTCTTCATGTGTTGCTCCTTTCACTCTGTTGTAGTGCCGGATCCGCAGGATCTCCTTTCTGTATGCGTCTTCGAACTCATTCAAGCAGTCGTTCCATGCGTAGAGCATATAGTTCAGGTACAGCCTTCTCTGCATACCAGGGGCGAAGTAGTTTCCTTCTGCCCCCAGGATATGATTCAGTTCTACTTCTGCATCCATCATCATGTCGATGATCTTGTCATCGGTGTCAGAGTCTGACCACGTGATATTCAGATGCCGCTTCACCTGCTTCAGGCAGTCGGCTGGCATATTATCCCTGTTCAGCACTCTTTCTCACCTCTTTCTCAGGCTGTTGCGTCCGGTGTGCCTTCCACCTGGATGTATGCAGCTTTCAACTTGCTGATGTCCAGAAGGATCGCTACGGTGTTGTCGTATGCTTTACCCATTCCGTGAAGTTTGATCTTGAACACTCTCTGATCAGCCAGGAACTTGAACTCGTCACTGTATTCCAGCGTGCCGTCCTTGCTGGTTCCAAGTCCCATGAAATACTCTTCTGGAAGTACCAGAATTGCCTTTCCCGTTTCCATCTCCGAAGATCTGATCACTTCTGTCGGGAATGGGAATACACTTGTTGTGTAGCTTCCGATTGCTGACAAGACTGTAGTCGCTGGCATGATCTTGCTCAGATAGTCCTGCATGTTGCAGATCAGTGTTACCTGATCGAATACACGGTCGTTTCCTTTCTCTGTCTTTGCAAGTTGTGCCAGAACTTTTCCATACTCTTCCGGCATGAAGCTGGTCAATGCTACAGCCTTCTTCTGTGGATAACCTGTTGATGTACTCACGCTCACGCCTTCGTGAATATCTCTGTCCATTCCGATCGGACACTTGTTGCCATTTCCTGAGATGATTGCTTTTTCAAGTGCCTTTGCAAGTGCTTCCTTCAGGAATGCACGAATGTAAGCGTCCAGGAATACCGGGCCAAGCTCAAGCATATCCTTCTCGATGATTGCAAACGCGGACAGCTTGCACTGCTTGATCTCTACAGTCTTGAAGGAAGATGTGATCTGCTTTGTGATCTCGTCATTGACGTCGCCCCATACCGCAGAATCTGCTGTGTGATCGTTCAGGATCCATCTTGTAAGGTACTGCACAGATACAAAATTGATCCTTGCAAGCAGTGGATGCTCTTCTGTCAGCTCTCTGTACACATCTTCGATGATGGTTGTCGGCATGACCTCCGGTGTCAGAAGGCCGTTCATAGCCTGCACAGTCTTCTGTTTTCCTGCCTCGATGACTTTCTCGTAGTATTTCTGTTCCGTCGCTGTAAGCACACGGAAGCCTCTCTGAAGCAGCACTTCTTTGTCTCCGTGGGCGCTCTCAAAGTCTGCCTGCACAGTGCTGGCAATGCTTTCCCCGAATTTCTCGAAGGCTGCTGTGATGTTTTCTTTGTTTCCGCTTTCGATTGCGGACTGCATAGCGACCACTGCGTCGCGTACCGCTGAATTTGCTTTAAACATTACTTTCATGTCCTCCCTTAAATTAAATTTGTGAATAACGTTTTTAAAAAGTTTTCCTCTGGTTTCGGATCGCCAGTCTGTTTCTGGCCGTCAAGATGCTGTGGATCACCTGCTTTCTTCATGCCGTCCAGTGTTGCCTGGATATTGTCAAGTTTCTGCATGATTGCATCGCCTTTCTGGTGCTGCTGTGCTCCCAGTACGGCCTGTCTGATCATGCCGAAGGCTGTCTGCTGTGTTTCTCCGTCCTCTTCTTCCTGGTCTGCGATCTCTGTCGCAAAGCCAAAGTCAAGGCATTCTTGCGCCGTCAGCCATGTTTCGGCGTTCATCTTTTCCTTGATCTCGTCCTCTGTCAGATTGCATACAGACTTGTATGCCTCGATGCTGGACTGATTGATCTTGTCGTTGTCTTCTGCTGCCTTTCGCATCTCTTCACTGTTGGCGTAGCCAAGATATGACATGCAGTTATGGATCATCAGAAGGGCGATTGCTCCCATTGTTCTGACGTCTCCTGCGCAGAATACGATTGTTGCAGCGGAACATGCGAAGCCGTCGCAGAATGTATGGATCTGTGCGCTGTGACGTTTCAGGCTCGAATAGATGGCCAGGGCTTCCGCCACTTCTCCGCCGTAGCTGTTGATGTACACGTTGATTGTGTCCACGTCCAGTCCTTCGATTGCCTGCTTTACGTCTCGCGCAGACACTTCTCCTTCACTACATCCCCGATTCCTGTACAGCTCTGCTGCTGATGTGATGTCTCCGTAAATATTGATGTCTGCCGTCCTTGTTTCTGCATTCTCTACGATCTGGTATACTGCTTTTCGTTTCATGCTTTGTTTTCACCTCCTTCTGTCCCCTTCAGGAATCTTCCGATCTCCTCGAAGTTCTTCGTGATGAAGTGCTTGCGACTCCATTCTGTGTTCAGCGGCGCCATGCCTAACTCCTCACGCACTTCGTCGATGCAGTACGTTCCGGAACTGATCAGGTTGGATATGCCTGCCGCTATATTGAACAGGTCACGATGCTGGATCTTGCCTGTATCAACCATGTAGAAGTTGCCTTTTATGTAGTTCTCTGCTCCTCCGCGTTTGTTCAGTCCTTCCGTGATCATGTCTGCGTATGGATCCACACCGAAGGACAGGAACGCTCCTACGACCTCCGACATGTTCGTGATGTTCCCTGTCATCATTGATTCAGGTATGTGCATCGCGCCCGCTACCGTCTTGAATAGATCACTCCGAAGCTGTACGAAGTCCGCTGAACTCTTCGCTGACGTAGTAGCCTTGTCCGGTTCCAGGCTGTAGCCGTCAAATTCCGGATAGACTGCATTGTCAGATTCTATATAGCTCTTCAGCTGCTCAGATATTTCGTTCTCGAACTCTTTCTCGAACTCCTCGTCTCCAGACTTCACTCCGTCAATATGAATCTTGTACTTTTGTCCGTTGGTCTTCTTGAACGCCTGTGCTGCTGCCGACATGATCTTCCCGTACTCTTCGTACATACCGTCGATCAGCTGCTTCACGTTGATATTGTCCAGCGTGAACATGTAACAGTCGTTTTGTGTGAATGTCTTGTTGAACTGGAAATTCCCTGTTGTTACTCCGCTGTAGATGTCTCCCAGGATCGGACGCTCCTGCTCCCTGATCCATGAGTCTGCACAGTACAGCTTCCCGGCCGCATCCACCACCAGGGCCTTTCCTTCCCTGATCGCCTTGTTGATGACCTTGTGCCAAAAGATCGAACTTGTCTCATTTGCGTTCGGTGACACATTCAGAAGAAAATAGTCTTCGCTCTTTGTGGGCTTTCCTCCGACGAAGCACTTGATCTCAGATCGTGAGATTGCATTCGCAATCAGTGACGTGGCCGTGTAGATCGCCAGCTCCTTGTAGTACAGTTCCGCAGGAATATCTATCACAACCGCCGTCGCATCTCCTCCGATCTGCTGCTTTGTCGGCATAATTTTCTCTAAAAAATTACTGATCCATCCCATTGTCCTCACCTCCTCGCTATAGTGTTATCGTTCTGACCTTTCTGATCTTCGGTCGTTCTTTTATCTTTGATTCCGGAACCATTGACGCCACCAGTGCCATGAATGGATCCGTCTTTCTGCTTCGTGCCTCGATCTTTGCGTACACGAATGAACCCTTGTCTGCTCCCTGCTGCCGTCCGTACCGGATCACCTTCGTGTTATTGGTCGCCCATCTCAGCACTGGATCATCGCCCCAGTGAAAATACTGGTTCAGGAAGCAGTGGTCTATGATCGGAACCACTGTGATGATGTCCGTCTGCTTCACAAGTATCAGGTTTCCGTGCTCTTTTGAGATCCCGACACGTGCCAGCGCGTCAGATAACAGAGAATATCTGTAGTTATCTATCGCAACCATAGCGATCGAATACTTCTTCCCTGTCTCTGCGATGTAGTTCGCAATTACAGACGGGTGGATCTCGATGTCGTCCACATACTCCAGCTGTCCCTTCTTCACCCACTCACGCCACGGAGCCTTGATCCGCGGAATGTCTTTCGATGCTGAACAGATCCAGGCGTGATTGATGTCGTATCGCTTGTCTCCGTCCTTGAAGTGGAAGTTCACTGCTGCAAAGTCGGACGTCTTCATGTAGTCGATCCCGACAGTGCAGCTCCAGCCTTTCAGTTCCGGCAGTTCTTTGTTCGTTGCCTTGATGTTTTCCCAGGAAGTGACCGCCGCTTCCTTCGCTCCGGCTGTCAGGTTCATTCGTTTCGACATGAACGCAGGCAGTCGCTCCGGATTCTTCTTCCACTCCCTGTACTCTTTCCTGGTTTCAGCCAGAAGGTTCGGCAGGTATGGCAATGACGGGTTTGCTTTTGTCCAGTTTGCCTCGTCGTCAACCTCTTTTTTGCTGTCCAGGCGGCAGATAAACGGCAGCAGACCGTTGTCGTCTTCTTCTCCCTGCAAGATGCCCTCTGCATCTTCCAGAAGGTCGTCCAGCGGCCCCTCTCGCACGTCTCCGTTCGTCGTGTAATAGCTCCGGCGTGGGTGTTCTTTCTTTCCCAGTCCGGTCGTAAAAACGTTTATGTTGTCGTAGTTCTCATACTGGTGAATCTCGTTGAAGATCACGATGCCAGAACGCAGGCCATCCTTGCCCTTCGGGCTGTTGGTTCGTCCTTTGACTGTGCTCTTTGTCTTGCTGCATGTGATCTTTTCCTTTGTCCAGTCGTAAAACTTTTTGATCTTACGCAGAATCTTCGGTTCCTCGAAAAATCCGGTCAGATCCTGCACCGGACGCATGGCCTGCTCTTCGTTGTTGGCACAGATGTCCACGTCGTACTCTCTGATTCCGTTGTACGGTGATGTCAGGCAGAACGCTTCAACGGCGATCGTTCCGTCCTTGCCTGCTCCACGCCCTAACATAGCGAACAAATCCGGCCATCGCGGCATCTCACTGTCGTCCCAATATGTACAGTCATGCAGGGCGATGATGAACTTCTGCCACGGAAAAAGGTCGAACGGCACATACTCTTTCGCAAGGTGCATATATTTCGACAACTGCTCTGTATTGACGTGAATTTTTTCGTTTTTGAAGCACTTTTTCACGTGTTTTACAAGCAATTTTTGATCTTTGCTGCACTTGTATGTGTCGTTTTCAACAATGTCGATCCAGTCCTGGATCTCCGGAATCCTGCTGATGTCTGTCACAGCTCGATGTCTTCCTCTGCGACCTTATCCGTCGTTAGTCCCAGGTCTTTCAGGATCGTCAGCATTGCCCTGGTGTACTGCGGTAACAGCTTCACGTTCGGGTTGTCTTTCTCGTACTCTTTTCCGGCGGCAGACGTTGCAGTGTAGGACAGGCCGCGCTTCTTGATGTCGGCTTTCATCTTCTTGACCAGGCGGAAATACTCGACATAATCGTCCACCAGTCCCTCAAAGTGCGACACGTCTGCTCCCTTTGCTCTCAGCTGTGTCATCAGTGACTCCCTGATCGCCTTCTCTGATTTAGCTGCCATATCCATCACCTCACTTTTTCCTCGCGTATGCGCGCGTAGCTTTTTTGTCGTGCCCCCTTCCCGTTGTTGGTTTCCCCTTCAGGAAGGGGCTACGGGGTGGTGGGGGGTGTTACCATCTTTCTTCGTTCACATATCTGTCGTCGTTCTCCTGCGATCTGTTCCTTCGTCTTCGTTTTTCCGGGTGCAGCTTGTTGTGGCACGCCTTGCACACTGGCATCAGGTTCCTGTACGTCTTTCCCTCGAAGGTGTATGTCTTACTCAGTGCAAGCGCCGGATGCTTCCGCACGAACTGCACATGATGCACTGTGCTGATCAGCTTCTTGTTTCCGTTCTCGTCCACATCGTATCGTGTGATCTTCCCGGTCTTCCTACACTCAGCACATTCGTAGTGGTTTTCCTTCAGGACTTCTTCCTTCAGTGTGATCCACTCCTTCGACTTGTAGAATTTCCACAGCTGTCCCTCACGGATCAGCTCCTCGATCCAGTTCTTCAGTTCATCTTGTTTCAATCTCTCCACCTCCAGGCAAAAGAAAAAGAACCCCGGTTTGTTCCAGGGTTCTCCTTCTTTCCGGTATGTTCATCGTACCGTTTTCCTTGTCCTGTGAGTGACGCACTTATATTCTCCCCGACATCAGGAAGTAGAAGCGTCGGCGCAGCGTATAGAACAGCGTGCTGCCGCATGGTATTCCCTTCTGTTGCATCTGCTGGAAGGTTGTTCCTTCCTCCGTGACATACTCCAGCATAAACGGATAAAGTGCAGGATAATCCTGCACTGCCTCCGCCACTGTGTTCTCGATCTTCCGGATCTTCTCCTCGATCTCTGTGACGCTGCTTCCGTGGTCGTCCTCGCGTGCTCCACTGGTCAGCGCCTTGTGCCATTCTCTGTACTGATGGCAATATGAGTATGCCGTCAGGAACGCGTGCTTGCTGATTCCGTAGCGTTTGTTCAGTGGTCGCACGTTTGGCATGTCTTATCTCCTTTCTTTCTGACACCTATCGCAGTCACCGAAGGATGCCCCGAAGCACCCCCGACACTTGACTGGTTTAGTCTGTGGTTTCGTGTTCCTGCTCTCCTGTTTTTTCTCTGGCTTTCGTTTCGTCTGCATCCTCCTCCTTCTTTCCTGTGATGATCTCTCTCATGTATCTGTGCGGCACTTCTGCTCTGATCCCGTTGAAGATCAGGTCTGCCTTTGCTGCGTTCTTCATCAGTGTCTCCAGATCCGACACTTTCAGTTGTACTCTGTCCTCTGCTGTGATTGCATCCATCAGTCCCATGTTCTTTTCTCCTTTCGCTCTCCTGCGCCCTGCGTGGCGGGCGCTGATTATTTGATTGCTTTCGCTCCGATGACGCAAGCCGGGGCGAAGCGAAAGCTGGCCACTGCGCTGTGGTAGTAGACGTAGCCGGACGCGTATACAAACCACGTATAGCCCGCGTAGCCTCTGTTCGCGGATCTTGTCCAGTGCCACTCTGTCTCCTGCTCCGGATTGACTTTCACGCAGTCGCGTTCTGATCTGAACCGCTGGTACTTCTTTTCTTCGTCCTTCATTTCTTCCACGGACAGAAGGAAGAACGTATCCAGTGTTGCCTCTCTGTCTCCGTTCTCCTTCAGCACAGGAACCAGGAGTCTTCTGAACCCTTCCTCGAATCTCTCCTTGAAGGCGATGCTGTTCATGTTTCTGCGAATGCTGGACTTCTCCCATTTGTTACAGCCGTTTTCATCGAATGGCATTTCATCGAACGGAAGATCTGCAAACTGCAATGTCATTGTTCGCATGTCTGGATCCGCAGCCTTGTCCTTGTCGTAGTCCAGGATATTCAACAGGGCCGTTCCAATTCCTTCGACCTGGACTGTGATCTGTCCATCTTCTCCGAATGTTTCTCTTGCCTTACCTGCTGCCAAGATCTCCTCGATCTGCTCCCATGTGTACTCTGTTTCTCTGATTGTTCTCGCTTTCATTGTCTGTTCTCCTTTTTCTGGTCAATACTCTTTCTTCGCATACCGGACACACCATTCTTCCCTCCGGTATGATTTCGCCACACATCACGCATCTGTCTTCCATTGTTGTCTCCTAATCGAACGGAAGCTCTTCTTCGATTCCGTCCGGTATATTCATAAAGCCGTCGGCTCCTGTATCTGGTGACGGTTGCGGTGTCTGCTGTGTGTTCCGATCTGCTGCCGCCTTGCTCTCTGCAAACTCTGCTTCTTCCACGACCACATCTGTCGTATATACTTTCTGTCCGTCCCGGTTTGTGTAGCTTCCCGTCTGAATCCTTCCCACAACTACCAACTTCGTTCCCTGGTGTGCATACTTCTCGATGAACTCTGCTGTCCGTCTGAAGCATACGCAGGAAGGAAAGTCTGCGCTTGCTTCTCCGTCCCTCTTGCCTCGTCTGTCTACTGCAAGTGTGAATCTGGCGATTGCCATAGGCTCCTCGCCCTGTGTGTATCTCACGTCCGGATCTCTTGTCAATCGCCCCATCAGGATCACCTTATTCATTCCGGTGTCCTCCCTTCTTGTTTCTCTTGTGCTGTGCTTTCAGTTCCTTCACTGTCAGCGTGATGATGATAGCTGCTGCCAGTACCAGGCCGACCGCTACCAGCACCATGACAATCCACAGGATCGCGCCTCCCGATACCATCAGCAGCAACTTCATGTTCTCCCATGCCTCATACATCTGTCTGTCCTCCCTGAATAATTTTGTCCAGCAATGTCTCGTACATTGCTCTGTAAGTCTCCGCTTTTGTTGTCTCTCTGATTGCTTCTTCCTTCCAGTCTTTCGGGCTGGCTCTTTTATCCACCATCATGTCCCCCCCCTCTTCTTTCCGGTCTATTCCGATTGCAACGCCCAGTGCTTTGTCGATGGCGTCCATTTCTTTTCTGCTCATTCTCCCCAGGAACTTCCCTGTCCTCTGCTTGTCCAGTGTTGTCATTCCTTCACACAGGGCGACCGACTCGCGCCCTGTGCTGTAGACTGTGACATGTGTTTCCAGGTTCTTCTTCGGTTTTGATGTCAGGAACACCACCGTGATCTCATTGCTATATCGGTTGTTCATGTCATTCGACACGACCACCGCCGGACGATCCTTCTTCATTTCGCTGCCGATCTGTCCGCGATCGTTGTTTATGTAATATATGTCTCCGCGTCTCACTGCTTGTGTGTGTACCATGTGTTCTCCTCCTGGTTCCAATACTTTCTCTCTCCCAACTGCTGCCAGCCGTTCGTCTTTTTTCTCCGATTCCTCTGTACTCTTCTCAACTGCTGCCGTCTGATCATCGGGATTCCTTTCATCTTGCGGCGATTGTTACTCATAGGCTGTTCCTTTTGTGTTCCTTCCTTCTCGCCTATCGTATACCCTACTTTCCCCAGTTTCTCCAGTGCCTTTGCTATTTCGTCTGTGCTGGCATTGTATGAGCTTACAGTGCAGTCAATTTTTATTTTCTTTTCGGCCGCTTCCTTCGCTCCGACTGGCAGGTTCATTCGTTTCGACATGAACGCAGGCAGTCGCTCCGAATCCCGGTCAATCTGTCCGCTGTTATTCTTGTGTCTTGTGATCTGTTTCTTGATCCATTCCGTGATCTTGTTCAGTTTCATTCTTTCTTCCTCCCTATGCTTCTTCTATCCCGATCACGCAGTAGCCATCTACCAGTGCCGACGATGTGCTGCTGTCTTCCAGGTGGTTCACTCTCAGCTGCATCTGCTCTCCTGTCGCCCTGCCCTCTCTGAACTCCATCGCTATGATCGTACTGCTTTCGCTGATCTCTGTGGACTTCACGATCAGGAAGGTCTGTGTCTTGTTTCTGATCCGGTCGAACGCATCGCAGGACAGCCGGATCGTTTTCTTCTTGTCGTCTGAAGGAAGATGCTGCATCTTCTCTTCCTGCTCTCGCTCTTGCAGCTTTCTCTTTGTTTCTCTGTCGATTGCCGCCTGCTCTTCTTCATAACGCTGCTGTTCTGTTTTCTCAGCTTCTTTCTTGTCTATGTACTGGTCGCAGCTGGTGCAGGTCGATGTCTTCACGTTGCACTCCAGATACCTGCTGCATCCGTAGCAGATCGACGTGATCCCTTCCGGATGTGGCGTCTCATAGTCGTCTCCTGGTTTTGTTGTTTCTTCCTGCTTCGGTTCCTGTCTCTCTGCTTCTTCCGGATCTTCTGCTTCTTCCGGATCTTCTGGTTCTTCTACCGCTGCCTTTGCTTCTTTCACTTCTTTCCAGGTCAGCCCGCCGGACTCCTGACTCTTCTTTAGCATGTCCTGCTGCTGTTCCTGATCCATGCCGCTGATCTCATATGCTGCGCTGAATGTCAGTCGTCCCTCTTTCAGCTGCTCCGTGAACTCAGGAATCAGTCGCTCATTGATAGAATCAATCTGTGCGATCTTCGTTCCCGACATCTGCATGATCGAAGCGATCACATCACGAAGGCGTCCACTGTCCAGCGTATAGCCCTGAAGCGTCAGTCCGTTATCCTTCATGTACTGGAGTGACTTTCTCAGCTGCTGTTCTTCCTGGAGCAGATCCGCCATAGTCTTATCGCGGTATGCGTTCGCCATTATGATGTTGACCATTTCTTCGTGTTCTTCCGCTACGCTCTTGATCTGGCATGTTGCGATCTCGAACTCTTCATAACCTTTCTTTAGCAGGAGCTGCAATGCTCTCCATCGTCTTTCCCCTGCTATGATCCTGTACTCTCCGCGCTCACACGGCGCATACATGACTGTCATGTTCTCCAGGAGTCCGACCGTCAGAATCTCCTGCGCCAGTTTATCTATGTCATTCATGCTGTAGAAGTTCCTGTCATTGCTGTACATCTTCCTGATGCTGATGTCCTTTGTGCGGAACCTTGCCCGTGGCTTATCCTCTGCCGCTGCCTTGCTGTTTCTGTTCAGCGCGTCCATGACGCTCCACCCTGCTGCCATGTTCATTCCTCCTTCGTTTTCATCGTGATCGTTATCTGTTCCAGCACCTTCCGGTTTGCACTCTTCACATCTGCGTGCGAATCACTTCTGTCTTTTTCTATGTACTTCTGGATCAAGCGCTTCGTCTTCCCCGGATCCAGAATGATCTTGAACTTTGCGATCGCTTCATCAAACCTTTTCTGTATCTGTTTATCTGTCATATTGTTATCCTCAATTTCGCGGAAGATCGGTTCTGCTTCTGATTCGTCGATCTGATCAATAATGTCCGTGATTTCTCCTTTTAGTTCTCCCATTTTCATTTCCAGAAGTTCTGCTCTGGCTGCTCTTTTTTGAAGTTGATTGAACGTTTCTAAGCTGATTGTTACCTGTCCTTCAATTTCCACGTCTACTCCTCCATCTCTTCCAGGATCTCCCTGGCCACTTCTCTGTAGTCTCTTGTCACGATGCAGCTCTTTGAGAAGACCGGAAGCGGCACGCGCTGCATAGTTGCCTTTTCTGCTACGATCGACCGTCTGACTGATGTCTCGAAGCATTCCTGTCCGGACGACTCTTTCAGCCACTGCTCCACCTGGAGACTGGTCTGGTTCTTCTGTCTCATTGTCATCAGGACTTTGATCTTGATGTTTTCGTTCATCCCTCGAAGATCTTCCACCTGCTCCGCCATGTTTGCGATTGCTTCCACCTCGAAGCCTCCGACCTTCACAGGAAGGATCAGCAGATCCGTCGCTACAAGTACGTTCGTAACTGTCATGTCCATCAGCAGTCCGCAGTCCACTATGCAGTAATCGTATGCGTCCTGCACTTCCAGCATGGCCGCCGCGAATCTGATGATCTGGTCTTCCTTCTCGTTCAGCAGCAACTGCATGTTTGTCCGCATCAGATAGCCGTTCGCCGGGATAATATCCACATTTTCATATGGAGTTGTCTGGATCAGTTCTGTCGTGCTGTATGTACCGCCTGTACTTCTGTGCTTCTCCAATAGCTCCGACATTCCGATCCCTTCCGGCTCGAAGCGATCGTACAGCATTGATACGTTTCCCTGCTGGTCTGCATCCACCAGCAGCACCTTCTTTCCGTGTTCCTGTCCCAGGATATAGGCAAGTGATGCCGCTGTCATCGTCTTACCGATCCCGCCTTTCTGGTTCATTACTGTGATAATTTTCATTGATGTGTACCTCCTGTTCTTTCTAGCTTGCCGCCTGTTGTTCCTTTCTTCTTCCTTCCTCCCAGCTGATCACTGCGTCCATAGCTCTCCTGTAGCACAGCGCATCGTCTTTCTCTTCCACCTTGATGATCTGCTTCTTGTCCTGGCCTTCGCCCTGGAAGATCTTTATGAAGCCGTCATCGTACATCGAGAACTTGCTGTGCAGTCTCAGGTTATGCCTTCTTGCGATCGGTCTGTATACCTCGTAGAATCTTCTGACTGCTTCTGCATATTCGTCCATCACAGCCTCCTATCGCATTGGTGATACTTTCCTGTTTTTGTAAACGGTCAGATTCTGACACAGCATCGTGTCTTCTCCCTTTCCTGTGTCTATCGGCTTCAGGTTTATGTACTCCGTCAGGATCTTGATTGCCTCTTCTGCTCCGTAGCATACGACACAGTAGTGCCCTGCGTCTGCCAGGGCTTTCAGCATTTCCTTCTGGCTCTTTTCTATCGTTCCTTTGTCGTACTTCATTTCGATGTACAGGCCGTTATAGATGCCCTTCGGCACCGGAAGGCTCAGATCAGGGATTCCCGCTTTGACACCCATCTGTTTCAGCTTTACAGCTTCAGCTTTGTTCCTGCTGCCGCCGTTCGGACAGTGATGCAGTAGCTTCAGCTCCGGATGTGCGTTCTCGTTCCACATCGCCCAGCTGATCACGTTGATCTGCTCCGTGTCTTCACTCCTTCTTGCGTATCGCATGTTCATCTTCTTTCTTTGCTCCTTTCGCTCGCATTCGTGCGTATATGTAGAATCGTCCGTTGAAGGTGTTGTACTTCACTTCTGCCTCTGCGAACTCATACATGTCGCCGTACCACTTTGTCAGGTGGTCGCAGATCTTCAGATCCCCCTTCACGATCCTGTTCACATGATATTGTTTCGTCTTGTAGTGGTTCACTTTCTCCTTTGGCTTTCTCAGCCCTGTGGAAGCGTTCCACGTCTTCTGGTATTTGCTCTTTCTCTCTTTTTCTTTTGTGATGTACCTTGCAGCACCTACAAGTCCGTTTTCGTCTTTCTGTAATCTGCGAAGGTGGTTCCTCTTGCCCTTGTTCCAGGTCGCTTCCACTGTGTCCATGTCCAGATCTCCGTCCATGACAATGTGGTGATGGAACCTTCCCTTGCTTCCGCACTCTGTTGTATAGACATACCTTGCATTCTTCAGTCCCATCTTCTTTCGCTTATAGTTCAGTCTCTTGATGAAGTTCTGCATGTTCCTGACCGCTTCTTCCAGCGTCTCAGGTTCTTCTGTGTATGTAAATGTCGCCCATATATCCCTGTTGTCGAAGTTCTCCAGGATCAGACGTTCGCACATCTTTCTGCTGTTCTTATCGTTCAGGTTCTTCTGTGCCTGTCTCTGTTTCTTTCTTCTTCCTTCATCCGGGATCTGGTTCTCCTGTCTTCTTGTGAACTCTGGATATATTTCAATCTCCAGCTGATCTCCCGATCTGATCTCCTTTGTGGCATATATGTTCTTCACCTTGCCTTCCTTCAGGAGTCTCTTCTCGTTCTCTTCCTCCATCTGTTCCAGGCTGTTCTGATATGCTGCTTCATAGTCGTATGGGACATATACAGTCCTTCTCTTTCTCTTACTCATGTCTTATACTTCCTTCGTAGACTTGTTAGTATCCATTACAAGGCCGATTTAAGACGTTCAAGAAATGCGCGGCTTTGTTGACTTCCGCTGTCGTCTGCTGTACAATACTATTGATGTGTACTTTGGTTCTCAGCATTGTCTGGAAGCCATTGTGTAGCCTTCCGGAGCCGCCAAGCATACCGGAAGGCTTTTCTTTTACCCTGCTTTTCTGACATCTTCTTCTACCTTCCTGACGCTCGTCAGGCGTACCTTCACGCCTTCTTCTCTTGCGTTCAGGATCATGGCGATCGCTTTGAACGCCTTCATGGGATCAGGCCCATTGTTCTCTACTGCTGCCATGTAACTCACTTCCTTTCTATGTACTGCCTTTCGGCATGGTCTATCTGCATCCGTATGATGCAGTCATGTATATCACCACTCCCTTCCTGGCAATGCGTGACACTGTGCTGCGCTTTTCTCCTTAAAAAGCTGCTCAAAACCTGATAACTTACTATGCAGGATTCTGGCAGCCTGCACACGCCGCTATGTTTTCACAATGTTCATCGGATGGCTTTCAGCTTGCCATCGTCAGCGATCACGTTGCCATCGTGACCGGACGGGGCCTGTGCCCCGTTTCGGCTTCTATCCTTTGAACATTTCCTTCAGCAACTCCGTCGCTTCTTTTGCGATCTCGCCGCCTGCTTCAATAACCTGTTTCATAAGTTCCTTCTGTTTGGCCGTTTCTTCCTGTGTTGGAAGCTCCAGTGCATTCACTCCCTGTTCCATTGCTTTGAAGACCGCATACAGGATCAGCATACAATCCTCTTTTGTTTCGTACTCTGCTACTTCTTCACAGCATCCGTCATACACCATGAGTGTGTGCCTGATCTTGTCTTCCTTCTTTCCTTTGGCATACTCCTTTGTCTCTTCGTACCCGATTCCTTCAATGTGTCCGGACAGGTTGTACAGCTTCTCTTTGTTCTGCGATAAAATAAACATGTTGTCCTCCTTAATATTCGTAATCTTTGTTCGCGTCTGCATCGTCATAGCCTTTCACCATGATCTGATCGTAGCAGTCCCAGCAGACCAGTCTGCACCGGATCCCGTTTGCGTCTGTCGTGTACCGCATGTCTTTCCGATCAGCGTGGTGTCCACAGATCGGACACCTTCGGAAGCCGCTTTTCTTTGTTCTTGCCATTATCTTCCCGCCTTCCTTTTCTCTATCTTGTCTAACTGCTGCATGATTTTTTCGTATCTTCTTCTGTTGCTTTTCTGTGCCTGGTATTCTTCCGCAAAGCTCTGTGCGTCTTCTCCTTTTATTGCTGCCTCTGCCATCTGATCCGCTGCCTGCTCCATCTTTTTCTGTGCTCCTGTTTCTTTGTCGTATGCCATGCAGTAACATTCGTGCATCAGCTCTTCCGGGATCTGATTATCTTTTATTTCTTTTCTTAATCTTTCGTTTTCCAGGCTCAGTCTGTTGGCTGCATCCTTGTTTTCTATCTCTGCCCTGTGTATGGTTTCATTTCTTTTCTTTAGCGTTTTGATTTCTTCCTTCAGTTCGTCCGTTTGTTCCTGTGCGATCTCTGCACTGCGTTTCATACTGTACGCAGTGTCTTCTCTGATGTTTTCCTCTGCCAGCTCCAGGACGCCCTCCATTGCAAATCCTACATAACTATTTTCTCCAAGCCCTTCCACGATCTTTCTGATCTTTTCGATTGCCTGTCTTTCCTGTTCTTTCGTTGTCATGCCTGTCCCTCCTCGTTTTCTCTTTTCTCTTTCATAAGCCATATGTTCTCGTCCTCGCTGCATACTCCGAAGTATTCATCTGTCCGTGTGAAGAAAAATTCGATTCCATAAAACTGCTTGATCGCCAGCTTAAAAACTTCCCATCTGTCCTGACAGCTTCTGCAAGTGTTGTCCCAGTATTTGAAGCCGAGTCCCTGATCTGGATTTCCGATTCCCGGTGTTGCTTTTCTTCTTTCATCAATAGCCTTGTCCCATGCGCGAATAGTTTCCTCTAATTCGCCGCCCATTTCTGTTTCCATGAACTTTTTCACATTCAGCTTCATTCTTTTCTCCTTTTCTATGTACTCCCCGACATTTCTGTCGGGGAAAAACTATGCCGTCAATCCTGCACGAACTGTTTCGCCCATCTTCAGGCCGATCATAACGTACTTGATTCTTTCCTTGTCTGCTTCTGTCAGCTGCTCCAGCAGTTCAGCGAACTCACGTGCGTCTTCGGCCTTACGGTTTACAGTTTCTTTTCTTCTGTCAACTGCTGCCATGTTCATCCCTCCTTCTTCTTATGCTGTTACCAGTTCATAGTCTTCCAGCTGTTCTTTCAGATCTGTAGTTATTCTTCTTTCTGGCCATACGCTACAACGTGTGGCTTTTCTCTTAAAAGCATTTCAAGAATCTGTGGAAGCACTGCTGTTTCCTGTGGTGTCACGTTTCCGCCTCCCTGAAGGACTCTTGCTGCAAATTGATCCATTTTGTTGATCAGTTCCTCTCGTTCCGTCTCTTTTCATCTCCTTTCTGTTCCCTCCTGTGTTATACTGAAAGTAAAAAACGGAGGTCTTTATGATTATCACTAAAAAAGATGTTAAAATTCTTCGCTACATCAACAGGCGTGGTTCTGTTCCCAAAGACAAGCTCTCGAAGAAGTTTTCTTCTGATCGTGTTCTTCTGCTTCTTGATGGGAAATATCTGTCATGCGACAAAAAGTTTTCATCAAAAAGCGGATACGCTTTGCAAACCATTCCTTCTGACTCTGCTTTTCGCCTGACAGATCTCGGTATCTCTACCATTGAAAAATACCAGTGGTTCGACCTCCAGTATTTTGTCACTTACATGGTCTTGCCTGTCCTTATTGGTGTAGCAAGTTCGGTCATCACAGCCATCCTGCTACGTATGATATAGCGATTCCTATGAATGCCCCGATCATCCCACAGATGATTGGGGTTCCGTATTCTTCCATGAAGTATTTCATTTTTTCGCCCCTTTCTGTTCCGTATATTTACATGATAGTCTCTTTACGTAACTTTGTCAACATATTTTTGTCACTGTACGGAACTTTTTTGTTGACCTTTTATATTCAACGTGGTATTGTGTAATCAGAAAGAAGGTGAATGACATGACGCAAGGCGAACGCGTGAAAGAAGTCCGCAAGGCTTTAGGCCTTACACTTGACAAGTTCGGCGAAAAAGTTGGCGTAAAAAAGCAGACCGTCAGCCGCATCGAAAACGGTGTTAATAATGTCACTGATCAGATGGTGCTTTCGATCTGTCGCGAATTTAATGTAAATTATGATTTCTTAATGAATGGCGAGGGGGAAATGTTTGACGACCTGCCGCAGACGGTTCTCGACGAATTGTGTGCGCAGTACGATCTGGATGATCTGGACAGGACTCTGGTAGAAATGTATATAGAAATGCCGGAGCAGGTTCGGGACTACCTGAAGCAGGAGATCCGGAAGCGATTTCTGAAGGAAGACACAAAAAAATAAGGGAACCCATTTGGATTCCCTTTTTTCTCACTTCGGAGTGTGTATGTATATATACTTTACGAATCTGTAGATCCGCTTCAGCTGATCCTCCGAAGTGATCTTCCGGAGCAGTGCGTCGATCTTCTGGCGTATGTCCATCCGCATCACCTTCCTTCTGATTTCATTATATCTCAAATTATGGAAGAATAAAGGTGATCGGTACCTGTTTCCCGATTTCGGGAAATAACACCAGAAATCGACTGCTGCTGTCGCAAACCTGCTATACTATTTGTAAACCGAATCATATAGATCGCTTATTTTGACATCCAGGGCGCGGGCGATCGCTTCCAGCTGGTTCAGCGTAGGCGATACAAGGCCGTTTTCGATATTGTTCAGTGTTGTCTTCCCGATTCCTGTGGCGGCTTCCAGCTGCTTCAGTGTCAGACCCCTTTTGTTCCTGGCTTGCCATGTCAAGACTTCCATGTGCTTTCCTCCTGTGTAGTGTAGGATGCACATATCTCGTCAAAAATATGAAAAAGGACAGCCGCGTCAACGACTGCCCCTTCTCATGTGTCTATGCTCCGCAGCTTTACGCCAAGAACAGACACGGATCACACCCTCTATTCTAGCATAAAGCTGTGTTGCTGCATAGCTTTATTTTTTATACCCTTTTCAGGGTTCTATGTCAGAAAGAAGGTTTTTTATGAATACATATTTTCATCCGCAGCCGGAACTGTACGGCCTGCGTGTAGTTAAATACATAAGATGCAGCCACGAAGGTCAGGTACTGCATGGCGATACTCTGGAAGCCCAGGACACGCTCCTGAATGAATTTATTGAAACGAATCACATGGTACTTGTAGACACTTTCGTGGACGAAGCACTGACTGCCAGAAAAAGATATACCAAAAGAAAAGAATTTGTTCGCCTGTTGGACGGTGTGCGTGCTCATGCCTTTGACATGATTCTCTTCACTAAATTAGACCGCTGGTTCCGTAATATCGGAGACTACCACAAGATCCAGGAGATTCTCGACGCAAACAGTGTGCAATGGAAGGCGATCACAGAGTCTTATGATACTACCACAACGAACGGCCGTCTGCATATCAATATCCGTCTGTCTGTGGCTCAAGACGAATGTGACCGTGATAGTGATCGTATAAAAGATGTATTTGCTTACAAGCTGAAAAATAAGACGTACATATCCGGCAGCCTTCCGCGTGGCTTGATGCTTGACGAAGAAAAGCACGTGATCATAGATCCAGAGTGGCATCAGTTCGCCCTGGACATGTTCGATCACTTTGAAGCCACAGGAAGCAAGCGCGGCACACTTCTCTACCTTCAGGAAAAGTATGACATGCGCCTGTGCTATGACACTGTTGTCCGGAATCTTCGCAACCCTCTGTATAAAGGAATGTACAGAGACGATCCAGGCTTCTGCGAATGTACAATCACTCCGGAGCGCTTCGATCGCATTCAGCTTCTCGGTCGTAAGAATGTACGACATCGGAAAACGAATCGTACATACATATTCACAGGACTTCTGATCTGCTCTAGTTGCAAACATTATCTTGTCGGTGCCGCTACTACCGCAACGCTTGCTCATGGTGTAAAAAAAGAGTACAGATCTTATCGTTGCAACCAGCGTTATCAGTCACACAGCTGTGACCGTGCCAGAACATACCGTGAGCAGGACGTCGAAGACTATCTTCTCGGTCATGTGCGTCCTGCGCTGTCCCAGTATATTGCACAGTATGAAGTGTCTTCTTCCAGTATGCAGAAAAAGGATCCTGCTGCTGATGCCGCAAAGATCCGCCGTAAATTAGAAAAACTCTATGATCTGTTTATGGATGACTTAATTGATAAAGAATCATACAGGGAAAAATATGACGATCTCCAGGATCAGCTGAAGAAATGCCAGGCTGTTGTCCCTGTTCCTCGTCGCGATCTTTCCGAAGTGAAGTCACTGCTTGCTCAGAATTGGGAAGAAATATACCAGGCTTTTACTGCTGCCGAAAAGAACACTTTCTGGAAGTCTTTTATTGAATCTATCCTTGTGCACGAAGATGGAAGCATGGATATTTCTTTTTTGTAGCTTTGTTTTTACTAACTACGCACCGCCCGTAGGCTCGTCGCAGAGCAGGATGTCCGGATTTTTTACAATGGCACGGCCAATGGCAGTTCTCTGCTGCTGGCCTCCGGAAAGCTGATTGGGAAGTTTCCGCTGATGTTCATAAAGTCCCAGGGTTCCAAGCAGTTCATCCACATCCAGCGGCCTGTCACTTAAATAGGCGCCAACTTCAATGTTTTCCCGCACAGTCAGATTGGGGATCAGATTATACATCTGAAAAATATATCCCAGGTGTTTTCTGCGGTACAGCGAAAGTTTTTTTTCTTTCATATCTTCCAGACGTTCTCCCTGGATGGTGATGCTGCCCGCATCTGCTCCGTCAATACCGCCGATGATATTTAACAGTGTGGATTTTCCGGAACCGGATGGTCCCAGAAGCACACAGAATTCTCCTTTTTCAATCTCCAGATCGATCCCCTTCAGGACATCCACACGGCTTTCTCCTGCCCCGAAGGATTTTTTGATTCCTTTTATCTCCAGAAACATATCGTTCTCCTTCCATTTCAACCTATTTTTCCGGCATCATATTTCCGCAGCCACCGGAAAATACTGATAAATACATGTTAGTTTAGACTCACTATTTTGTCAAGAAGCTGTCGTATTTTCGTACATTTTTTGGAGGATTTCTGTCTCCTTACACCACTTGCCAAAAGCCCGAAAAACGTATATAATGTGGGAGTATCTGTATATTTTTAACCAAATAAATCTTATTTTTTTAAAGGAGTGAATATTGAAAGTGGACCCCAGCGACACTTACCAGATAATCA
>OLRC01000332.1_pt1 | contig 36441 bp, 31 predicted proteins | sample 1672081 | NCBI WGS metagenome assembly OLRC01 (sample SAMEA3136643, study PRJEB25190) | human gut metagenome | biome: human gut; feature: human-associated habitat; material: faeces | place: Austria | collected 2013
ACGTCCGGCTTAGAAAGCTTCGAGTTTTCAACGGCGTGATAGCTTACTTCGCCGGGCACATCGATCCTGTCTGCATCGATGAGATGCACGCGCCCTATCGGCGGCTTTAACTCTTCTCGTGTGCTGCCTATCGCGTAAACACGACGGTATTGCTCGGCTATATTGTCCTCCACCCACTCCTTGCGCAAGATTTCCACAAGATACAGGTGTTCCTTGCACGGAACCAATGCCCACTTCTCGTTTTTAAGCGGCATATCCTCCGGCACACGCCAACACAGCTCTTTTCCCGGCATACGGGACTGCTTGTACTGCGGTTTTGCATAAATGATCTCTGTCATGATATTCCTTTCCTCACCGCAAAGCGCCACTTTTGCACGCTTATACTTGCGGTATAGTTGATTCTTCCTGTTTACTCTATTCTCTCTGTAAACTCTAAATACCGTATACCCCTTCTCCTTAACCAGGAATAAAAACTGTAGTTGGGGGTAAGGGTTCATAGGGGTGTCACATTTGTCTATGGGGGTATTCAAAGAAGAAAGCAGCATGAGTAAAATACGGCGCAAAAGCAAAAGTTCCGCCGGTTTGTACCGACGGAAACGATTGAAGCTCTGCCCCTTATTGCCCATAAAACTGCGATCTTCCGCACGCACACAAAGGATCCCCTTATCGCGCAAGGCTGCTACAAGGCGCGAAATAGAGCGCTTTGAACATCCGCACGCATCGGCAAGGCTGCGGCGTGAAATCGCCCAGCTATCCTCACCGATTTGCAGCATGATCTGGCTGTATACCTTCATTTCACGGTGGTGCAGCCTCTCTACATCATCCATGTCTGCGCGGTATTTGAGCCCCTTGGTGTTTAAAACACGGTATGTATTGCTGCGCTGACGCCCGTTCTCATCAAAACGCGGCTTGACCTCCACTAAGCCTTCACGCGTCAGCTCGCGCAAAGCGCGTGCATAGGTTGATTCACTGATTCTGAGCGCTTCGCAGGTCTTTCGTTTGCTCCAAAAGGATACACCTTCCTTATCCGCGTGCGCCTGTAAAAAAGCCAACAGCTTTACGCTGCGAGGGGTAAGACTGTTGATATTGAGGTCTAATGTCGCGTAAAAGTCGTTCATCGGTTTTGCCCCTCCTTTGCGTTTAGTCTGTTAGCTTTTATGGATTTAGTCTTCGTTTTTGCTTATATTGCGCACAATACGGCAGCCAAACAGTGGCTCGTCCTGCATACAGTAATATGGGTCATCCGTTGCCGGAATGAAAAAAATCCCAGGTATGGGACTAGCCAAAAAACGCTTGGCTGCCTCTTGGTATCTTGGGTCTGACATCGGCATAGTCGGCTGATCCATTCCATCTCGCAAAACCTGTGCAAAATTAGTCGCTGCCTTTACGCAGGCTAAATATATTGCGTTTTCTTCATCTACTGTAAATGGATCGCCTAAATCTTTATTAGTAAAAAACAAGAAATGCGGCATACCGTATTTTTGTCCGTTTTTTACTTCGATTACGCAGGCACGTACACTATCTTTAGCATCGCACTGTACGCCGTCAAGCACAACCCAATCTGCCGGATATACAATATACCCATCCTTCATGTCCGTTCTTTTCAGCAATACATTTTTCTCTTTTGTGTATGGATCTTTCTGTGCCCAAAAAATGGCTAATTCTTTATAGCTTTCCTGTATATTTAGCTCTCGATACATCCAGTATAAGCTGTTTTGCTCATCCACAGAAGCTGATTTTTGAGCGCAAAAAACCGAAAGCTCTCCCTGCACCAGAGCAGGAATACCTAACGTTAAAGAAATCAGATAATTCAAATACCTCGAGAATGTCGTTCCGAGTTTTTTAGCTTCCCGCGAAGCAACCCGAAAATTAGAGAGATCAAAGGTTATCACCGACTTTGCCTTAGCGACATCGCCAGATAAAACGACATCTTTTTTGGTTGTAGCGCCCTCCAAAAATTTCAAAAGCCGTTTATAAGCGTCGATACGCGCTTTGACTCTTTCATCAAAGGTATATGAGTTCTCTTGAGCTTCAATTAGCCGTTCGCGACAGAAGTCTATAAGATTATTGCGTACTTCATCTGGGATGTTTACCATCATCTTAATGATATAGTTAAGGACATACGTTAACTTACCATTGGCCAATGACGCATATAAATGAACTAATTCATAATTTGCTTCACTTAGCTCAATAGAGGTTCGTTGTATGCCTTTTTTCATGAATTCTATCACTTAGCAGATCCTCCATCGACTTATTTTACTGCATTGTATCATGATTATTTTTAAAAATCAAGCATATTTTGCATTTTTAGCTTGAGTTCACGAAACATTTTCAGTTTCCGCCGCGCTCTCCGGTGCGGGTTCGGGCGTAGGTTCTGGTGTCGGCTCCGGAGTAGCCTCAGGCACTTGCGCTACGGCCGACTGCGGAATATAGAAATATGTGCCATCCGGCAGCATAGCGTAGTAAAACTCTCCGCAAACGCCGGACACGACCATGTTTGTCCCGGCTTCAAGTGTCCCGTCTGCCTCTGCATCCGGGACAGGCAGCCAGTAATACGGCGCTGCCTCTACGTTATACGCGTTGAACTCGCTGACCGGGCTCACCACGTAGACCACCGGCTCCGGCGTCGCGGTCGGTTCTGTGCTCGGTTCCGGCGTAGCCGTGGGTTTTGGCGTTGCTGCGGCTTTGGTCTCCAATGCCTCTATGCGTATCTGCGCCTCCTGCAGATCACCGGTCATTGTGTTGATACGCACGATCTGCGAGATCAGCACCGCAATCACAAGTGCAATAGCCGTAACAATCCCAATAAAAGCCTGTTTGATTGTCATATTAAAACACCCTTTCAAGATACTTGCTGAGTAAATCCGTCCCGATATACGGATACGGGTCAACTCGGTTATTTTCTAAATATAATTCAAAATGTAAGTGGTTGCCGGATGAATTTCCGGTGCTGCCCACGTAACCGATCACGTCGCCCTGATGCACATACTGCCCATAAGATACCGCCACACTGGATAGATGCGCATACAGCGTGTCTACGCCCTCTGCGTGGTTGATTTTAACGTAATAGCCCCATGAGTAGCCCCACGAATCCGACGCATTTGCAACGGTCACTTTGCCGTCTGCGGCTGCATACACCGGCGTGCCCTCCGGCATACCGATGTCCATTCCTTTGTGCGGCGAACCGCTGTACATGCCGCCGAAATGCTGCGTGATGTTCTGCTCCCATCCCGGCTCAAGCGGTGCGCATAGACCGTGTGCATTCAGACTTCCCGGATACGTTCCCGAAATCGTACCGAACGTATAGCATCGCAAAAATTGCTCGATATAATTCGGGTTCCCGTAAGTGCTGCCGCCGCCCATTTTTTTCGAATAAGCTCTCGCGCACTCGACTGACCATACCCCGCTGTAATATGTATCGCAGAAATCGATAAAGCCGTCGCCCATGTTGTATGCCTGCAAAGCCTTGAACAAATTATTCTTGTCTGCCGGTGATTTGCAGCCGGTCTTTTTCACCTTGAGGCTAAAGCAATATACACCGATCTCAATGCTGTACTCGGGGTCAGTTATGCCATTCGGCTGTTTTACCGCCAAGCCGGATTCGGAGCACGCAAACGGGTCTTCCGGATCATCCAAAATGCCGGTCTCTGCCATACACAGCGCCAATAGAACCTCAACATATTCGGGTATGCCGTCTTTTTGTGCCCAATATGTAATGGATGCGCGGTAGGACTCCACGCGGTCGTTTAGATTTATCGCACGTCCGGCACTGCTCGCTAAGCTGCCAAAACTGTTTGAAAAGACTAATAACAGCACAACCATGCCGATCCAAATTGCCATGAGGATTTTAGGTAATCCTTTGGCGTCCGTCGCCGATACATCCTGCGTTTTATTTGCTACGTGCTGCTGCGCCGCACGTGCCATATCGTGCGCATGTACAGCCGTAGCCGTCTGCGCACTTTCCTGTATTTTTTGCACCGTGCCAACCGTTACCTTTTTAGCCGTTTCGGCCGCAGCCTGTACGGCCACGCTGGTTCCTGCCGTCGCTGCACCGGCACTTACGGTTGCCGTAGCTTTTACAGTCTCCACAGTGGCCGTCTTAGCTGCCTGCTGTGCACCGGCGCGTGCTACACGTGACACTGCTTCGGAGGTGCTTCTATACGCAGTCTTGGATGCAGCTTTATACGATGCCTGCACCGTATTTCCTGCACGCGACGTCGGCCGCCACGGGGAGTTTTTCGACGACGGTTGCACGCCTCGTTCAACGGGGTTATTTTTACTCTTTCGCACAGCGCGCTTGATCTCGCTCGTCACAGCATCCTTAACCGCTCCTGCCGTCGATTTTGCACGGCCGACGACTTGATCCGCCGCAGCCGTTTCCGGCGCTTTGTCCCCATCTTGCTCCGGCGTATCGACGCTCATCGGTGCAGTGACGATTTTTTGCATCTCGGCGAGCTGCTCCGACATTTCCCGTAAACCGTCACTGCGCCCGTGTGCCTTGATCGTGCCTTTCTTTACCGTGTTCTCATACGTCGTAATGTTCATTTACTTCTTGCCCCCATCCGTCAGACGGCTTTGTGGACATCAGCTGATACAAGGGATTATCGGTCGGGAAATCGTTTTCAAACGGCACAATCGTGCTGCCGACCTTGATGAGTCCTGTGCCGTACTGCTCCTTGGCAAGCGCCTGCTTCTGCGCCTCAGACAGGCTAAACATTTCCGCAAGTACGTCTCTGTCCGGTGCAGACTGATACAGCATCGTGATGATGTAGCTGTTTTCGAGCAGCTTGCGTGCCTCCGGGCTGTTGAGTATTTCCGTTGTGTTCTGGGTCGCTCCGATAATATAGCCACCACGCTTGCGGATACGCTGCCAAAGCGATGCAAAATACTGTGCCGCGTATGGGTTACGGAAAATCGTCATGATCTCATCGATATAAATGTACGTGTGCCTCTTTTTCCGCCAGTTGTCCATTAGGCGGCTGTAAATCGATTCAAGGACAATGAGCATACCGACTGCATTCATCCCTTCACCAAGCTTTGAAAGGTCATAGTCGATGATGTGCGCCTGTGTATCGACGTTCGTGGGCTGTGCAAACATATCGTAAGAGCCCGAGGTATAAATTTCCATACGCAGCGCCAGTTCCTGCGCTTCCGGCGCATCCTGCTCTTTCAGCATACGGTACAGATCACCAAGCAGCGGCGACGGCTTTGTATAACCGGACGCCACGACCGGTGCATACAGTTTTCGCACACAACGATCCAAAAGGCTTTTCATTTTGCCGTCAAGCACGTTGCCATCTTCCATAAGCAAGATACGGCAAAAAGACATGACAAATTCAAGCTTTTCTTTCAACGGTTCGCTGCTGCGGTCATCGGGGTCGGCATTGATCTCAAGCGGATTGATCCTATGCGGTGTAGACGGAGATAAAGAGATCACCGTTCCGCCAAGCCTTTGTGTCGCTACAACATACTCACACTCCGGATCAACGAAAAATATGTCTGCCTCCCCTTTCAGTGCGACCTGCAAAGCGTCCTCCTTGATGTGGAACGACTTACCGCCGCCGGTCGTCGCCAACACAAGGCTGTTGCCGCTCATCAGCATATCGCGGTTTATGGTGATGAGACGTTTCGTCTTTGCGTTAATACCGAACCACGAGCCACCCGGATAATATATCTCTTGCGCTGCAAACGGGCAAATACCGGCAAGCGCCTGCGTGGTTAGCAACCGATCCGCCTGAATAAACGGACGCCCAAAAGGTAATGCCGTATTCAGTCCCTCGTACTGCTGCGCAAGGAGCGGGAAAAACTGGCAGGAAATGGATTTTCCTTTGCTCATGATGCTTTCAGCATCGTTTTCCAGTTCTTCCCGTGTATCGGCAAAATGTGCTACGGTAACGGTAACAAGGTATAAGTTCTGGTCGCGCTCCTGTATAGCCTCCATGACCTCCTGTACTCCCGCCGCACGCTGCATCAGCTTATACGGCACGCTGCCGCTGTAATTGCCGTTGCGCTGTTGGTGCAGCGTATAGTTTACGATTTTCGTATCGATTGCCATACTGCGGCTTTCCGCCTCCGCCATCGCTTCGGCGCTCGGTATCGGCAGAAAATCGATTGTAAAGATCATCGGCTTGCCGATAGAGGCAATATCCGAAACAATGCGGTCGTTGAGATATATCGGATAGGCATTCAGGAACAGCGTTTTGCAGTATCGGCCGCCGATCTTCAAATGCGTACAGGAATTGAGAGCTTCCGCACTGAGCGGTGCAATGCTGTCTTTCCAGTTCATGCCGAGCTTTTTTTCTGCGTAAGCATCATATCGGAAAGTTTCTTCCAGTCCCGGCCGGTAAACATCATGCAGTAGCCGCAGGCGTTCGGATAACGGTACAGCACGCAGCTCCACACCAAGCACCTGAAAACTGCTGATTAAATTACCCTCCACGCGAGCAAAAAACGCCGTGGCATCTTCATCATTTCTTCGCCCTGCCGTTATCGTCAGATATGCCTGCTTGGTCATGCCGAGTGTACCACGTACCTGTTCCCGCAGCACGGTATTCATATTCTCACGATAGCCATCTAACCCATCTTCCGGGTGCATCGGAATCAGCACATCGCGCTCAAACTGCTCCTGCCGTATCGGCCGGAAGAAAATACTGATTTTCGCATAAATGCCTTTATCGATAGAATTGAGCAATGCGGAATAATCTACAAGCCGACGCATTTTTTCCTCATCGCGCAGCTCTGTGTAGTTGATGTCCGTAAACGCAAACATTTTGGAGTATTCTCCGCTGTCAAGTACGAATGTACCATCATTCAAAATGTGCTTGACCGGGATCATCTCCTGCGTGCTGCGCGGAATTTTCATGCTTCCCTGTTGATACTGCTCCGCGCCTCTCAAGGTCTTTTTCCAAAGCATCTTTGCCTTTCTCCCTTCTGTTCTTCATTTCATTCTGCTCGACCGCACGTGCGGTTGTGCAAAGCTGTTCGATCTCATTTGCGTGTATATTGCTACCCTTAAAAACAAGCCTGCGCGGCATCAAGAGCGCATGCAGCCAGCATAACGCCACACGTTCGGCGGGCATTTTATGCCATTTAAAAAAGCCTATCAAGGCCAACGGCGCACTTGCACATAACGTAAGGAACGACGCTATATCGTTGCTGCCGAAACGCGTATACACACTCCAAAAAGTGGCGACGCCCGCACACAACGCCGCAGCACTCCAAATAGTCTGCCGCACAGATAAACCGGATAGGAACTCATCTTTAATGTCTCGTATTTCTTGGTTTACTTTGATTTGCATAACGCTTTTCGCTCCTTCCTTACACAAATCCCAACAGCTTATGCGTCATGTTGTCGGCACCTTTTATAATGGCACTGAGGGACGACAAGTATAGAAGCAGCATGACCGGCTTTGCCATCGTGCCCAGAAAGCCCAACATCCCGCCTACCTGTGTCATCACGGCATCGTCTGCTATCGCGCAAAATAGCTGTATGGCGATCACCATCGTAACGGCTTCCATGCAGACGCCGAACACGTTCTTAATGTAATTTCGGCCATATGCAGAAGTTACATTTCCGCCGGCAAAAAACGCCAATGGAACCGGCGCTACCGACATATAGACATAGATTTTTAGAAACCGCCCGAACACCGTCAGCAGCAAAACCAGACCGCTGATAATGACCGCAATATATAAAATACCGGTCAGGATGTTAATGGACAGCAGCTCGCCTATCGCACCGGCAACACCGCCCGGTGAATTTTCGTCTATATTTGGAAGAAGTCCGGCTTGTCCGCCCATTGCCTCGATCAGACGGCTCGTTAAGCTGCGGATAACGGAAAACATCGGCATGAGGATTATATCCGTGCCGCGCACCACCAAAGCATTGACGATCACGAGCCGTGCCAAGGTCTTGAATATTGCAATCGGCGTTTTTTGCTCGATCAATGACACGGCAGATTGTATGTACCCTACGCAAAAAGCAATGAGCATCAGTGATGATGCAAACCCTTTCAATATCGTGTTCAAGGTTCCAATGTACTCATATGCGTGCGGGCTAAAATCCGAGAGATCTTCCGTCAGCACCGAGTACATCAGCCCGAATATCTGCGTTAAAAATTGCAGTACAAGTTCATACAAAGCAGTTCACTCCCTTTTATGCTGTTGTCATACCGAGGAAAGTTAGAATCTGCTTTGCGAAACAAAGGGTAAATCCACCGATAATACATATAACACCCATAATGCGCTTAGTTGAATCGTGGTTAAATCCAGCCATAACAATTTGCACAATGCCAAATAAGCCTACAAATACACCTACTACTTGCAGCAGCCCGAAAAACATCGTCAGCAAATTATTGATCGGTGTGTCGATCTCTGCCACGCCGGTGCTTGCAAAGCAAGGTATAGCAAGCAGCGCTGCACTCGCCGCCGCAAAGTATGCGTACCGTGCGTATTTCCCCACTTGTTGGTTCAAATTAAATTTTCTCATGTGAATCGCTCCTTTAATTTAGTTCAACATTTTGAAGATCAAAAGTAAACACACCGTCTACCTCGTCTTCATCGATGTCCGTTTCATTGAGATGTATTGTGTTCGTTTCCGGCAAAAGCTCTGACGAAACGTAAGAATATTGCGGCGCACCACCGTCGGCCGAAAACTTAATCCTCGGATGCCGGTTCAGGTCGTATTTCTCGTCGATTATCGGCCGCTCATCGGCTAAGATCATAATTACGCTGCCAATTTTGCCTTTCAGCAGCTTGTTTTTTAGGCGTACCTCTGTTACATCCATCAAAGCGCGGCCGCTGTTTTGCTCATTGGTGCTGTTGCTGCCGCTCGTCCAACTATGCGTTGTACCGTAGCTACGGTTATCGATCGTTTCCTGTCCCATCGCTTTGGAAATCCATTCGTGTGTGCTCTGCTCGTTGCCGCCGAGATATAGTATCTCATCGCACATGCCGGACACGGACTCCCAGTCGTCTGGGAACATACGCTTGATCTGCGATATATTTTGCAGAATAATCGATAATGTGATGTTGCGCGAACGCATCGTCGCAACCCAGTTTTGGAAGCTGTCCGGCAACGTAATATTTCGCGCTTCCTCGAGCACAAAATGCACCGGCACGGGTAAGCTGCCGGTGCTGCGTGCATCTGCCTGTGCCATCATAAGCTGAAAAAGCTGTGTGATGAGCGCCGATGCCAGAAAATGGAAACTGTTGTCGTCCGGCATACGGATAAACAGCGCCGTTTTTTCTTCGCCAATCTTTTCGAGTTCCAATTCATCACCGGTCGTTAGGTTTACCACGTCTTCAAGCAAAAACTTTTCCAAGCGGCTGAGAAGCGATTCCTGAATACTCATGATCGTCTCCCCTGCACCCTTACGGTAAGCATCAAAGTAGCGCACCGCTATATGCCTCGGGCTTCTGGCACGCAGTTCCTCAATGAGCACCTGTGTCGCAGAGATACCGGCTTCATCGCCTTCTTCGACGGTCTCGGCAAGGATCAGCTCCATAACTGTTCCGAAATTCATTTCCGTCTCCGGGCATTCATACCACACGTAATACATGAGCGCCGAAAGCATCATTTTCGCCGTCTTGTCCCAAAAGGCATCACCACCATGCTTCGTTTTATCCTCGGTATTTGCAAATAGGTTTGTGATAAAGCCTTGTATGTCACTCTCTCGTTTGAAATAAATGAATGGGTTATACCGAAAACTGCTGAGCATATCGATAAGGTCAAAGACACGGATTTTGTAGCCCTCCGCCTTAAATACATTGCCAATATCGCGCAGCAGCTCTCCTTTCGGATCCATGATGATATAAGATGAGTTACATTGCAGTAAATTAGGCTTTACATACGCTCGCGTTTTGCGTGAGCCGGAGCCACCGATAACAAGCGTAAATAGGTTTTTATCCAGCTTGCGCTGATCCGTTGTGATGCTCAAATGTCTGGATAAGATGCGGTTTTCATCCGGGTGTTCTTTGTCGTGGAGCCGGTGGTTCAGCAGGTACACATTTTCCCATTTCGCTGAGCCGTGTTCTTCGCCGTGGCGAAAATTCTTCTGTGAGCTAAATATGTATAAAAGCACTAACGCATAACCGCCCAGAAATATGCCCACGGCTTTTCCGGTATCGGCACAGAATTCCAACCGAAACGGATGTGCAGTAATCTCATTCATGTTCAGCAAAATCCCGGGCAAGCCACCCTCTGCATACGGCGCGATCAGCACCGCAAGCCAAAGCACAAATACCGCCCCGATGCCTGCCATGATCCAAGTCGTTAATGTGTTTTTGCCTCTCATCTTTTGAACTCACTCACAATTATTTTATAACCATTTTCCTTTATTTTTTCCTCATAGTGCCGCAGCTCGCCTTTGGGGTCTGTAACGATATAAGGTACGCTGCATTCCGGTGAACTCGGTTCCACACACAAGCAACCTCTTGCCGCTAATTCTTTTTCATTTTTCATCATATTGTCCTCCATTTCTTTGACCGAAGTCGATTTTCGATCACCATAATTTCTTGTGCTGCGATGCTCTGCGCTGTGGATAACGCTCGCAGCAGATTTTCAATTTTATCTGTGCCGAGCGCCGTCGGGACGCGCACACACACTTCCTGCGGCAAAACGCCAAAATGTACGCATACAATATACGCTGCACATTTTGCAATGATCTCATTTGCCGGTGTATCCGGCAGCGCTGTTTTCTCATTCTCCTGAAAAACCAGCGCAAAATCTTTTTCGGCTAATGCTTCAAGCGCGGCGTAGCAAAGCATAGCTCTTTCCATCTGCCCCGGCTGCACAAGATACGCATGTACTTCACGGTCATAGTGGATGCCCGTCACACCTTGTTGTTCGACGATTTTCAGCTCGTCGATCTGATTTAGAGTGATCCTGCAAATGGCAAGCGTGTTATAGATCGTACCTTTCAGCGTCAGTTTTTCTCCGGCATCTGTCTGCGTAATGTCATACCATTTGCTCGGTACTATGGTTTTTCGCTGCGTGTCTGCTCCTGCATCCAACCATATCGGTTTTGCCTCTGCACCCGGCAGAAGCTGCACGCCTAAGCCGCGCCATGATGCAGCCGTTGCAATACGTGTTGCCTTCTCATTCTGCAATGCGATCAGCATTGAGTTTTTAACGCCAAACCGCATACGTCCCATAACCTGCAACACTTTCTCCAAAAAGCGCTCGTTGACGAACATCTCATCCCGCGCCCTTACCCAACGTGTATTCAGCGCTTTCCATGATTGCTTTTTTCTGCCGCCGGAACCCTTCTTCATTTTGAAAGTACGGCGCGCTCGCAGAACCGTATCCACAGAGCCGGCAACATTGCCGTTTTTTCCGTCTTTTTTTTCGTCGTCCTTGAGGAATGTCGGTTCATCATCAGCCGACCAAGCTAAAGGCTTTATATCTTCTTTTGATATTGCCATACACACCATCCTACCTTCTCAGCTTTTGCGGCTTCACCTTCGGCGTCTTCTGAATGACCTTATCGGTATTTGAAGTACGTCCACCTGCCTGCATCTGGCGCACAGCTTCCGCAATTCTCACTTCTTTTTGCGTGTTGACGTTTTTTGCAGCCTCCAGCTTTTTCATAACAGATGGCTTGTCCTGTACCGGCACGGTACGTTTGGTTTTCACAACCTTCTCGCCGAGCAGCGGGTCGTCTTGGTTATAAAGTTCAAAATTATGCTGACGCTTTTCTTCGATTCGCTCTGCAAAGTCTTTATCGATAGAAGCCGTAACATCTGCCCAAAGTTCTTCAGCCTCTTGTTCCGTTACGGATGTCTTCAAGTCGTCGGAGGACAGACGGCTTTTCCGTTCCGTCTGTCCTTTCGTAGGGTTTGGCTCCGGCTTTAAAAGGTCTTGTGCGCTGCCGCGTGCCTCCTTAACAGCATCCTGTACCCGCACTTGATCTTTTCCGATCACGACCTCCGGGAGCTCGTTTACATCTGCCGCTTTAGACGGATCACGTTCGATTTCCGCCTGTGTAACATCTGTCAACACAGCCAGTTTATTGCGCTCGATCAGACGGTTGATAACTGCTGCATCCTCGCCGCGCACCATTAAGGTCGATAACCCATCGCCGTTGCTGTCGTGCAAATGCAAGTACCGCAAGCCATAGGGCCGTACAGCTTTTTTGAATGTTTCGATAGCTTCATCGCTCATCGAGATAAAGCGCACCTCCGATGTACTCGTCAAAAAATCCCGGCATTTTCGCGCCGGGATCATTTTATCTGCGCTGTATCGGATCGCTGCTACGAGCGCTGCCAGAACTTCTTTGCTCCCGCGTAGGAGCAGCTTCGTTCCTTCGATGCTCAAGGTGATGATCGCTTGTTCGTCCATTTTCTTTTCCCCTTTCTGTTTCAAATGTTTTTACTTCATGTGCTTTTTCGATTTTGGATTTGATCTGTGGCTGCTGCTCGAGGATTTGCACACAGAGCTTTGCTTCTGAGCGCAGCTTTTTGAGCTGCACATTGATCTTCTCGATTTTTTCAAGCTGTTCCTGTGTTTCAACATCGCCTGTCTCCAAACGCCGCAGCACGATTCTTACTTTTTCCCGCTCATCAATCTGTCCGGAGATTTCGTGCTGCACTACGCGTAACCGTTGCTCTACGTCATCGCGCGTTTTAATATTGTGCGCCGCAACATAATCGAACTGCTTTATGTATGCGTTCAGTTGCCAACGCGCCGTGGCAAACGCGCTGCCGTATACTTTGGGACGCCGCTTAAAAACACCGAGATAATAAAGCCATTTATAATAAAGCGCTCGTATTCCATGCGCTTTAGATTTCCGACGTACCGTTCCTCGCAAGCGCATTTTTCTTTTTTGTATCGTCGGCTGCTCTATAACTTTAGTTTTGCCGAGCAGCTGGTCTGCTTTGATACGGAGAATGCGCAAGTGCAGCGCTTCCGGCTCGTAGTTTTCGCCAAGCGACTGCAAACGAATATTTCGTTCACCGCCCGGCGGACAAATCGCAACATATTTTCGATCCGTCATGACGGCATACCCGTATGCCCGCAGCGTATCGTAAAAAGCTTCGAGCGATTCTATATTTTCATTTGCGAGTATGCGGTCTATGTCTTCGCGCAGCGCTTTACGCCGGTTCGGCTTTCCTTCCTTCTCTGCCTGCCAAGCTGCATACGGCATACCGCGGCGTACCGGCTTGATGAGCGATAACCCGTACTCTCTGCAAAGTGCATCCGAAACCGTTCGCATTTGCCAATAATTCTTTTCTTTCCATAGACGTTTGCCGTCCAGAAACGAAACCGAGTTGATAACGAAGTGGTTGTGGATATGCTCATGATCTAAATGCGTTGCAACAAGCACCTGATACCGTTCACCCCACATTTCTTTTGCGAGCCGAATACCGATCTCGTGCGCCGTTTCCGGCGTGACCTCTCCCGGCGCAAAGCTCTGTATGGCGTGGTAGGCACAAATGCCGTCGTTTTTATCGAACGCATTTTTTGCCAAAATCATTTCCTGTCGCGCCGTCTCTGCATCGCAGTTGACACCGGACACAAAACGCTCCGTGTCCCGCACGGTCTTGTTGCCGTCTTCTGCGTATTCAATCACATCCGTCAGTGATTGATATTCTTCCTCTTTTAATTTCGGATCACCGATCACCAACGGGTTCTGCGTCTTGTTCGGGTTCTCAATGTAAAGCAGGCAATCGCCGATCCAGCCGTTGATCTTCCAGATTTTTGTTACCGCCACTTTCGTTCTTCCTCCCGTTTTTCTTTCAGCGCCTTTTGGTCGGATTTACGGATATACGTTCCGAGCTCCGAAGTCATCGGGTCGCGTTTAATGGGTTCCGTTACATAGCGATACAGCATAGATGCCAACGGCTTGATCTCATCGGTAAGCCGCTTAAATTCCTTCCAGTCAATCCTGCCGGTCGCATGCGCTATACGCGTAAGCTGGTTCATGTTGTTGCCAATGTAACGCAGCTGCGACAGGATCAAATAAAAATCAAACGGCGGGCGTTCCTGCGGAAGCACACCGTCGATAAGCTGCCGCACATACGCCGACATAGATAAACCGGATTTGCTCGCTAAGGATTGAAGACGTGCCATTTGTGTTTCATTTAAGCGCAGCTCTAAACGGTAAGGGTATTTGTATTCGCCTTTTCTTATTGGTCTCACTTCTTTCTGCATGACGGGTTTTAGGGTGTCCCTAAAAAATCGGTGATTTTCACCGATCTACCATTCTTACGTAAGAATGGTATGCTTGCGAAAGCAAACTGAAAAAGTGCGTTTCGCACTTTTTCAGTTTGCCCGGGCGGCTTCCGCCGCAAATCTTTTTTGCTAATAGCAAAAAAACGAACGGAGTTCGCCCAAAATTCTGCGCCGCCGCACGCAAAAATGTGTCCGACAGACGCAGAAATTTGCTGATTAAGGAGAAGTTTTCCCGCAGTTTTTCACCGCGTTTTGCGAAAAAGTGGATTACTTTTCGCTTGATGCAGCGGAAGAATTTTCCTCGTCTGCACTGCACAACTCCACGTATTCGCGCACGGCTTTCGGCACGGACTTGTTATATTTTTGCGTTAAAATCTGTTCCGCTGCTGCCTGCAAATCCTTTTGCAGTGTGCCCGCAAAGTCCGCGCAGTACATCTCGAGCGCCTTTCTTTTTTCCGCGCTTACGCTGAGTTTCACCATGATTTCCATCTGATTTTTCTTCATTTTCTTTTACCTTTCTTTCAAAAATTTCTGTCTGCCACACACTCTCCGGCGTAATTTGCTGCTCATTCGGAAGCAGTGCAGCTTTAACGGTTTGCATCCACGGCACGCAATGACCGGCATCCGAAAGCATAAATTTTCCCGCACTGAAATAGCCGGTCAAACAAAAGCCACAGGTATTATCGAAGAACTTAATGCTCTCTACACGCTTTGCAAGCTCCCAAATATTGGACGGAAATAGCTCAAAATCTTCCACGATTTTTGCAGCCGGAACACCTGTACGATCTCGCCGCACCAACCGCGCTATGGCTTCTGCTGCGTCCGGCAGACCGATGCAATAGCAGTTCACCGTGTACGATTTTCCTTCAAGCAAACCGAAAAACTGCTCCATTTTTTCTTGCTCGAGCGGCAGCTCGCACAGAAAGCTACGCCCGTCGGAAACGAGCTTTTGCATCGCATACGTTTCCGAACTGTTGTAGATTCGAGCGATTTTCTGCGGCGTGACGCTGTACTCCGGCAGTAACTTTAAGCCTTCAAGCACCTGTAAAAAGCTCGTTTTCCCAACGCCCGGAAGCCCGGTAACTAAATAAATCGTCTGCAAATTCTCACCTCGCTATTTAATTTTCGCTTCATAAACCTGCTTGTTTTTTTGGCACATGAGCTCGTATTGTTTCTTAATTTCTCCCGAAATTCTTGTGCGCTCCGGTGCGGAAGCAAACCCATACGCATACTGATATTGCTTATTGCCGTTCTGATCTGTGTACGTTCCCATGCTCGGCGGCGAATAGAAATACCCGCGTTTGCCCTCCATGATCTTGCCATATTTGAGCGCAAACACATCGTTTTGCAGCTCGGCATACGCTTTAACCGTATTGCGGTTCGCAGCTTTTCGCAGCGTGAGTTTTGTCTCTCCGACGTCTATCGCCGTACCGCCGCCGATAACTTCAACCTCCGAGTTAAAATCAAAATTACGTGCAAGGAACGCCGTCATTTCTCTTTCAATCTCCGGCTTCAGCTCGACGTATGGAACCCATTCACGCCTATCTTTAGCGAGATACGCGGGCATCAAAACCGAAAATCGATTGTGCTCATCCAACACCAGACGCACACCGTTGATGCGGTAGTCTTCGTTTATAATGACATCCGCAAAGGCTACCACTTCACTTTCTGCATCCGAAACTGGTCGGATAAACGCATGATAGCGCTGTGTAGGTTCTTCTTCCGGCTCAAAAATTTCCTCGTCTTTAATTTCTTCCGGCATGGTTTTATTTGCCGGGTCTGCCGCAGCTGCCTGCACCTGTGCTAAGATACTCTCACGTCCAACCCCGACCTCTGCTGCAATTTGTGCCGCAAATAAATCCTGCTCAACCGGGTTTTCGACCGTCGCCAACACACGTACTGCTTCAACGGCATAGGTCAGACGGTCTTTATTCACGTTCATATCCAGCCCGTTTTTGCACATTTGCAGCCGGTATTCGGTATCACTTATTGCTGCCTTAAAAGCCTCAGCAAGGCGTTCTGCTCCGTCCTTCGGGTGCATCTTTATGAACTCATCCGGGTCTTTACCTTCGCCCAAGGAAGCTACGCTGACGCGCAGCTCCGGGCACGCAGAACGTAAAACCTGTATAGCTCTTTGCGTTGCTCTGATGCCCGCACTGTCGCTGTCATAACAAATAGTAAGCTCCTTGCAGCTCCGCCCAATCAGCTTTGCTTGTTCCTCCGTCAGCGACGTACCGAGTGAAGCGACCGCACCGGCAAAGCCTGCCGTCTGCAACGCAATTACGTCCATGTAACCCTCTGCGAGGATCAAATGGTCGCTGTGCGCCTTGCGTGCAAAGTTATATCCGTACAGATTATTGGACTTTCTGAATACCGGCGTGGTGTTGGTGTTTATGTATTTTGCCTTGTCCTCTTTGTTCAAGGCGCGTCCACCAAACGCAATTACATTGCCGACTGTATCAAAAATCGGGTACATGATTCGGTCTCGGAACCGATCCATAACGTGCCCGGTTTTACTTTGGTACGCAAGATTTGCGGTTATCATCTCATCATCCGTAAAGCCTTTATCGCGCAGATAATTCACAAGCCCAAAGCTTTCCGGCTTCGCATAACCTAAACCAAAATGTCGTACAGCGGCCATGCTCAAACCGCGTTCATTCAGCAAATAAGTTCGCCCGACACTGCCTTCATCGTCCTGTGTAAGCGAACGGAAGAAGTAACGTGCCGCCTCTCGGTTGCACGCACGAATACGATCTCTGAGCTCCTGCTCACGCTGATTGAGCTGTGCGCCTTTGGCATCAATCGTTATTCCGGCACGCTGGGCGAGCTGCTGCACCGCCTCCACGTAACTGAGATTATCCGTACCGCGAATAAAAGATATGACGTCGCCGCTCGTGCCGCAGCCGAAGCAGTAAAAGGAATTGGTCTTCTCATACAATACGCATGACGGTGTTTTTTCCTGATGGAACGGACAACAGCACGACATGGTTGAACCGTGCCGCGATAGATTCACACGTTCTGCTGCAACATCTATAATGCTCACGCGGCTTTTGATCTCATCAACCTGATCTCTCGATATTGCCAAAAAATTCACTCCTTTCTACGTTCATTTCTCTTTACAGTGAACGATTCATTTTTCTTTTCGGCTTGTCCATAATGTGCTCCGGCGTCTTTTCTTCCTGTTCAGGTGCTGCCTGCGCTGTTTTTATCGGCTGCGGCTGAATGCCTGATAAGCGCAGTGCTGCCAAAATCTGCGGCGCATGGCGCTTATATAGATCACCGATTGGTTTAAAAACCTTATCGATCTGCTCATTGATTTCCGCTTTTTCTTCGTCCGTTTTTCCCGTTTTAAGCTCGGTTATGTAGTTCTTATACTCCACGCTCATGTGCTCCTTACGTGTGTCAGTGATTGGCAGACCCATGGCGGATTCAAGCATAACGGATAAAGCGTCTGCTTCAAACTCACGCTGTGCACGGCTTTTGCCGGTATCCATACCGTGTTGCAACATGCCGTGCGCCATCTCATGCAGCAGCGTCGATAATCGCTGTGTATCAGCAAGGCGGCTGTTAATCGTAATGTTGCATGTCTCTGATTCGTAATATCCGCGCAGCGCAACGCTCTTTAAATCAATCGTCCGCACCGGCATTCCGCAGCGGTTGCTGTATTCGCTGATAATGTCAAACGCCGCTGCGTGCAGCTCATCTGCGCAGCCGAGACCGACTAATTTAGGGTAATCTTCCGCAGGGCAATTCGTTTGTGCAATATCAAAGACCACTCCATAACGATAGAACTGCAATTCTTCACGTGTCTCAAGCATTCCGGCTTTTATCATGTCCCGTACTGCTTTTGGTGTGCTTTTCGTCAGCCTCTTCCATGGTTCACTTTCTTTGCCACGATAATAGATAATATTATGGGGTACCCATATACGCATACCTTTTTCGCCCTTTTGTACGGTATAGCCCATTTTTTCAAATTGATTATATCCCGCAGTAAACATAGCATACGGATTTTGCTTGTAGATCAGCATCTGGTTGCGGACGCTGTAATCTGGGAACCGGCTTGAAAAAATCAAAAATTCCGCAACATCTTTTGCATCTGCTTCCCAGTTTTCCGCAAGGTCAATAACGCGCTGCTTGGCGTCTGCACCCAGTTGCTTTACAAATTCTTCTTTTTCCTCTGGTGAACGATATTTTCCGTAACCGGGCATTACTCCTCACCTCCACCATAATTACGCAGCACGTCCAGATATTCTTCCGGCAGTGCAGCCAGCTCATTTTTAATACGCACTTGCTGCTCCATCGGAAGATCTTCTAATGGCGTCAATCCGTCGATTTCAATGCCATCTCCTGCTGTTACAAATTCTTCTGGCATCTCAGCGCACCAAAGGTTCTCCCAGTCATCTTCACAAATTGCCATGCCTTCTGTGTACAGCAGCACAACACCATACATTTCTTTCATTTTGCCTTTCTCCTTTGCCGAAAATATAAGTTTACAGTTTTGTTTGCCGGAACTCCGGCGCAGCTTCTTGCTCCTTTCCTTTTATTTACAGGCCCCGCCGGGATTGTGACCGGCGCTCTGCATTACAAAAGCCCATCACCAAACGGTAATGAGCTTTCTCACTCTGCACGGGCAGGTTATTTTGTTATATTGCGGCTATTGACGATCCCTATTTGGGTAAAAAACAATTTGTAGAGTTCAAATTGCAGCTGTTCCGCTGTATACGGATCGTCCGACTGTATGTAGGGCTTAATCTGGTCTACTGTAAGTCCACGACTAAGAAGGTCAAGAATTACAGTTCTCTTTGCATCTGAAAGTTTTGGGTTTGAAATCAGCTCCGCAATACTTTCTTCTCCTATGCTTATATAAGTTACAATTTGCTTAATGTGCCCTTTACCATACATATAGTCGCTTGTCGTATAGCTTGTGCCAAATTTTGAATTGATGAGTTCAAGATCATTTTTAATTGAAACCTTATCCATAATCCCGCGTGCAATGCGCTCAAGCAGCACCGGAATATACATCGCATAACTCCCGAAGATCATCACCAAACCAATTATGAAAAATCTATATGGCTCTGTGTTCTTTGATGCCTGCAACCATTCTTCATAATTTCCTCCCGAAATCAACAAACTGCCTATCCAAGGAAGGGTATATACATACCCAAAAAGCCTAAGATAGAAACATATAGGTGAGCTGACCCTTTGATACAAGCTATTGTTGTGATTTGAGGCCTTTGACACCACCTTATACGTCCCCGTAAAAAGCCCTATCAAAAGTGTCAGCACAAACAGATTTTCCGGTTTACTAAAAAAAACAATCACTTTTTGCATATTCTCGCTCCTCTTTTCTTTCTTATCTGTATTATGTTACGATTATCATCTACATTTTGCACATCAATCGTGCGAAAATTTATTGACAGTATCATTACAAAGTGCTATAATATAAGTACCAAAGGAGGTTGTATAATGGCACAAACAAACGTCAATATTCGCATGGACAGCGATTTAAAAACACAATTCGAGGCTTTCTGCACTGATATGGGCATGACGATGACGACCGCTTTTACCGTTTTCGCAAAAAAAGCAGTACGCGAATATCGCATTCCTTTTGAAATCGGCGCCGAAGTACCGAACGCCGTAACAAGAAAAGCTATCGAAGACGCAAAAAACGGAATTGGAATAAGCAAAGGTTTTTCCTCCGTAAAAGAGCTGATGGAGGATCTGAATGCTGACGATTAAGTATCAGACGACCTTCAAAAAAGATTACAAGCGAATCGTCAAAAGGGGTTACGATATTCGGCTTCTGGAAGAGGTTATCACCATTCTGGCTGAACAAAAGCCTTTGCCGGAAAATTATCGAGATCACAACTTGTCTGGCAATTATGCCGGTTGCAGGGAGTGCCATATCACCCCCGATTGGCTTCTAATTTATGAAATTCAAAACGATGAGCTCATCCTCTGCTTAACCAGAACCGGATCACATAGCGATTTGTTCTGAAAGTTCAAATTCAATATTATCCATCTGCAAGGAGCGTCCCTAAAGTTGTGGACGCTCCTTTTTCGTATAAAACCGGCAATATTGCCGGTCACGCTTTACTTATGTACAGCGTCTTCCCGTCAACGAACATCCACGTACTGCTTTTTCCTTACCGTCAAACTTTATATTGCATTGTACAGTCAAATTAGATACAATATTTATGTTATTTACCAACAGTTCTATGACTATTAGAGGCGATACTGAAGATGAAATTTGATTATGCTTACTTAGAAAACAAAAAATCGGAACTTTCTGTTTTTCAAATAGCGCTAATATATCGCAATATTCCTTTATTTCGCGCTGAGTATGAACCGTACATGGTCTGCCCTATCTGCAAAGAGGCTAAACTTACATATGTAAACGATCAACCTGCATATTTGCGAACTGCACAGAAACAATCACATGCTGAAGATTGCCCCTTAGCCCAACTTTATCTGTCCACAAATAGAGCAAAAACAATTATGAACTCTTTTAACTCTGAAGATAGAGACTATGTATCACGTCAGCTACACAGCCTTCTTACGCGAATTTCTCGTGTCCAACCACAAAAAACTTCTATATGTAAAACAAATACTAACCACGCTACTAATTTTCATATTGAAAAAACTCCACCTAAAATTACACAAGAAGGAAAACACTTACAGCCCAAGAATCTTTTAATGGGTTTCCGGGATGAAGATTATAATACTCCTCTATTAGGATATGGAAAATTCTCGATAGAAATGGAAAACAAAGACGATAGGCACACACTACTTCTCAGACGTATTGCAACAAATGAACATACTTCTTCGTCATTAGCATGTCGCGTCGTTATTTCTAAAAAAGTTTTCTTATATCTCCCTGTCGAGTATAAATACCTAAAACAACAAATAGGCTATGTTGCCGTATTTTCAGAATTTCAGAAATCCAAAAGTGGTCGCCCCTATGTGGTCACAAAACTATGTCATTCATCAAATTTACAAATTCTTCTAATATAGTCTATAATCAAATGCTCAAGTATCTATTTTCATTTGTATCAATGAGATTATAGTCATCATCCATAACTGCATCCGAACAAAGGAAATTACCACGCAAATTTTTAATACAATTGAGTGTACCGTCATCGGCGCACTTGTTCCATGCGTTCCACTCTGTTACCATTTTCCAGTTTTCTTGGGAAATGAGTAAGTAATGCCTTTTACCATGCAAGTTCCGAATTTGCTTTTCCTTTTCTTCTATAAAAATCGGTTTATTAAGTATTTCTCTAATATCTCTCACATCTGTACCCAATACCATATCGTACAGAATCCATACGGCCAAGCATTTCAGGTTTTTATCTTCCAAAACTTCAACTTGTTCTGGTGTGAAATTAAGGGCTTGAGATATTGCAAAAGCAAAGATTTGTCCGACTGAATACTCGCCGCTGAAATACTTCTGAATTTGCTCTTCTGTGAATTCCGCATAAAGAGGCTTGTCGCAGAAAAAGCCTCTTTTCATAATTGCCTCAGCAAACTCAGAGATAAAATAATATTTTTTCTTGTTTCTAACACACTGACCGTATTCCAACTCCATAAGATCATCCCAGCAGTAAAAGTAGTACGATGATTCAAGAAAAAAGTCTCCTATGTTTTTAGGCGTAACCATCTGCCCTATAATCGTTGGGCTTGCTTCTTCAAAAATATGCATATCAACATTTACCTTTCTATTACATTAAATTTGCAGTGCCCCACCGGGATTGTGACCGGCACTCTGCATTACGAAAGCCCATCACCAAACGGTAATGGGCCTTCTCACTCTGCACGGGTAGCTTAGGAATCGGCAACATTGCCGGTTTTACTTATTTACTTGCTTTTTTGACTTTGTGAAAAATCACAGCACCTAAACCGAGGCCGGAAACCGCAAGAGCGAGCAGTGCTGCATAAACACCGTGATTACTGCTGCCGGTCTTTGGGAATGCGCTGTTCGGGAAATTCATACCGGGCTTAACCTCAAACTGCACCTTTTCCCCGTCTCTTGTGATTTCGAAGCTGTAATAGTTTTTATCCTGTGAGAAGCCAGACGGAGCCTGCTTCTCATGGATTAGAAACTTGCCGTAAAGCAAACCATCAAGTTCATACACACCGGTTCCTTTTTCGCGCATATTGCCGACAAACGTATCTATGCCCTCTGTGTAACGACCATCGCCGTTTACATCGCGATAGATACCAAACACAGCGCCGGAAAGACGGTGCTGCGAGTCTCCTGCATCGACCTTGATCGTGCTAATGGAGCCGTGCAACGGCAAAATTTTAACGGTCTGGTCGCCGTCTGTAATATCTGCGTGTGTCGCAAACTCAAGTTTATCGCGATAGAGCGTTTCAAAAACTACGGCCTCAGTTTCGGCTGTCAGCTCACGCGCGTCGAAAGTAAACGTCATCTCAACTTCGCCGGTGGTAGCTTTTGGCGTAAAGGTAGCTTCTGCCGTGATTTCTTTACCATCGATGAGCAGCTTATCATTTGTGGCTTTGTTCATCAGCACACCGGTAAGCTTATATTCTTTACCGGGGGTCAAATCCGTATAGCTCACAACATCGGTAATCGTGATCTTATCCGCTGTAATTTCCTTTTTGCCGTCTGCTGTTGCCTTTGTTCCGATTTCAGGATTCTTAATCTTTACCGCCTGCCCTTCGTCGTTGATGTCCGCATGGGTAGCAAGCAGCACGTTCTCACGGTACAAATCCTCGAACACGACGACCTCTTTGCCATGCAAGCCCGTAGCATCGAAGATAAACGTAACGTCTACGCTGCCGTTTTTGGTTTCCGGCACAAATACGGTTTCAGCTGTAATTTCTTTGCCGTCAACAAGCAGCTTCTCACCGGTTTCTTTATCCATCAGTACGCCGGTTACTTTGTACTCTTTACCGGGAATAAGGCCAGTGTATGATACCGTATCGGTCAGCGTAACTTTATCGAGCGGATCAACTTCTTTTTCTCCCTCAACGGTGGCCTTCGTACCGATTTCAATCGGCACATTATGGAAGCTTACAGAAGCAATTTCGCCTTCGCTGAGTTCTACGGTTTGTGGATCAGGGAGCTGATAGCCGTAGGTTTCCTTTGAATCAAGTTCTTCGACCTTGTACTGATACTTGGTCGCGCCGTCTTTGTCCGCGTAAATCGGGAGCGTTTCGGTAAGGATTTCGCCTGCGGCATTGGTCGTATACTCGGCGCTGTAACCATCCTCGAGACGTGTTACGCGGAACTTGATGCCCTCGATTACGCCATCCTCAGAAGTCTTTACGATTTTGAGCTGTGCGTTTTTCTGCGTATTCACGAGATCATAGCTATAAACCTTGCCATCCTCGGAGATTACAACATCAAAGTCCTCGACGAGTTGGCGACCATTGCCGCCCTTGCTTTGATGCACGACGTATGTGCCGTAAGGCAAGTCCTTTGTGGTTGCCATGCCATCCGCGCCGGTGGTGATATGGTCGCGCTCGGTCTCTTTGGCTGCGTCGAAGCTGCCCGCAGATTTGAGGTAAACATCAAACTCCGCGCCCTGCTCATCGGCAGGTTCATCAAGCGTTTCGTACTGCTTATGCAGCGCAATCTGGCCTTTCATGACTTCTTCTGTAAAGTCGGCGGGTTCAAGTTCAAATTCAGCAGATGTTACTTCGTGAGGTGCAACATTGTATATATGTACTATCGGATCAAGTTTGTACCCCAACGGAGATGAGATTTCTTGAACTTTTATTTGTCCAATAGGAATACCCTTTAAAACTGCTCGGCCCGAACTATTAGTAGTAATATCTTTGTGTACTTCTCTGCCATCTTGCAAATAAGATACACGGTACACAGCTCCGGCCAACGATGCGTTACCGGCAGCTACACTGCTATTCGTATCACTATCCTTTTTTGTAACTGTAAGAGTAACTGCGCTTGGGTCATCCACGACCGAAATATCTGTACTCTTCCCGCCAACAGAAAATCTATGTACCGATGTATCCAGTGTGTAACCTAACGGAGCCACCTGCTCAATTGTTACATAATCGCCGTTTTCGAGCTTCTTGGAAAGTGTTGCGTGGCCGTCTTTTTGAGTCGTAAACGTTGCGACAACGGGGTCATTTGTATAGTCGTGATTAGGCAGTCCGTTTGCTTCATACACGTTATACACAGCACCTTCAAGCGAATAATTTACGTTGCCGTTGGTGATTTTTACATCGGCGCTGGTTTTGGTCAGTGTCACCGTATATTTAGGCTTTTCGCTCTTAATTTTGATGTACGCCATGGTCTGCGTTGTGCCGGGGCAGGTCGCTTGGTGCTGAATATTGGCCTGCTGGTCTCTGTCCTCCCAAACGGCGATGCTGTTTTTATCGCCGACGGTGTAGCCTGCACTGATAATCGTTGTCTCTTGCTCCGGCAGCGTGTTTGTGGAAATCGTCAGCGTATTGCCGTTACGGGAAATATCAAAGCCTGCTTTTTGAAAATCAAATAAATCCAGCACGCCGTTGGTATCGGTAACGGTGGCCGTATATTTGCCATTCACAAGCTGCAAAGCGATTTCCTGTGCATCGCTGCCGTCGCTGCTTTTGCCTGCAAAGGACGGGACGATTTCCGACCGCAAAAGACGATCTTTAAGCTCTGCGTAGTAACTGCGTACAACAGAACCGTTATACGCCAGATTTGCCATGCGCTCAACATCGGTATCGATGCCGGAACCCCAAGACCAGTTTGTCCCGTCTACGGTAATATAGCCTTCGGACGCCAGCCAAACAAGATGCTGTGTGACCATCGTCTTTGCGGTCGCATCGCTGTACCAATCATTTTTACCGAGAGAGTTTGTCGTGTTGTAGCCATAAGCGATAATGCGGCGCATAGCTTCAGTCATGCCATAATTGTCTCTTTGCACGTATGCTCCGTTGTTCACACGACCCTTACCGTGCTGCAAACAGTAGGCCGGGTAACTTACACCGTTTCGGTAGATGTCATACAGTGGAAATTCGCCAAGGTCATAAAGATAATTTGAACTGAAACTGCCTTTGATACCTACCGTGCGATAACGCGTAATTGCCTCATCGCCGAGCGCCAGTAAACTGATTTCATCCTCCGGGTTTGGCGTGGGGGAAGCAGTGGGTTCAGCCGTTGCTTCCGGCTCTGCACTGGTCTCCGGTTCAGCTGGTTCCTCCGTTACTTCCGGTGTAGGCTCTGCTGTCGGTTCGGCCGAGGGTTCTGTGCTCGCCTCCGGCGTCGCGGTCGGTTCTGCCGTGATTTCCGGTTTAGGTTCTGCATCCGGCTCCGTGTCCTGCGCTGCTTCTTCAGCGTTTGTTTCGACCGTAACCGATACGGGTGTATCGGCCTCATCGGCAAGAGCGCTCATCGGTACGGCGCTGAAAATCAGCAGCGCAGCAAGCAGACACGCAAGTGACTTTTTGAGCTTCTTTTTCATTTTTTTGCTTCCTTTCAAAGATTTTTCTATATGAAAAAAGCCGCATATAAAATGACACGGCTTGAATTTGAGCAGTAAAAAAGCACTCAATGTAAAATCGAGTGCTTCATTCTGCAATATTCACTTTATTTGATCCTTATCTATATTCCCAATGGCCGACTTCGTCTTGCGCGGGAATGTCCACAACCCAATATTTCTCTCCTGTATAATGTTTATACATCTCGCCGGATGTCATTGTGTAACTTCCGTGATCGTTTCCCAACTCCCACTCATAGTCTGAATGTGACTCAAATTCATCAACAGTGCTGAATTGTGTGCCGCAAGCATTGCACTGATATACCCAATCGCTGCCCATCCAATAATCTTCTTCCCAGTGTCCGACTTCTTCGCGAGCCGGGGTATCCACCACCCAGACCTTTTCTTTGGGCTTCGGCGTCGCAGTGGGCACGGCTGTTGGCGCTGCGGTAGGAGCTGCCGTAGGCTTAGCTGTCGGAGCTGCGGTGGGTGCAGCTGTCGGCTTCGCAGTCGGTGCGGCCGTAGGTCTGGACGTATTGCCGGAAGGCTTGCTGTTGGAAGTATTGGAGCTGCTCGGTTTTGCGGTTGCTGCCGGTTTCGGTGTAGCCGTAGCAGAGGGCTTCACAGCGGTGCTGCTTTCGCTTTTGCTCTCCGGTTTCGGCGTTGCGGTAGCCTTGGCCGTTGCCGTAGTACCGGCAGAGGGAGTAGCCGTAGGCTTCGCCGATGCACTCGGCTTGGCGCTGCTTGCAACCGTGGAGCTTGTGCTCGAAGCCGGCTTGCTGCTTGCTTCTGACGTACTGCTCTCAGCACTCTTTTCCGATGCCGTGCTGCTCACTGCGCTGGGTGCAGAGCTTTCAACGCCGGTATCCGCTGTGCTGTTGCCTGCACACGCCGCCATAGTAAGTGCCATTGCTGCCGCCATTAAAATAGCTGTGACTTTTCTTTTCATAGTTTTTCACTCCCTGATTTGATTATAATAAATGAGTAAAAATAAATCAAGTGCAAAACCGGCAATATTGCCGGTTTTCGCGCTTGACAAATTTCCAAAACAGATTTATACTGAAAATACAAAGAGTGCTGCCGATGAACGGTTAGCCCTCAGTACAGCTTAAAGAAGTTGAGCCGTATCCTTGGCGTGGGGCGGCTCACTTCTTTTTATGTTCGCGTTTACGAAATAGTTCGATCAGAGCAATGATGACCAATGCCAACTGGCACAAATCGCTAAAGTTCAGCTCGAGCTTCATAAGCGTCATCCCTCTCTCCGTACTGGATTGAGGGATATTTTCATATCCAAGAAATGTTCCCTCGTACGGTGCAGAAAACCTGCATCTGAGGGCTGAACCGTCCACCGTTATGGCAGCACCCGAACCGCATATTGCAGTTCGTTTTTATTCTACCAGAAATCACCTTATATGGCAATGTTTTTATTCGACACTCACGGCCACCAGTTTGCAGTTTAGCGCAGCTGCTATCCGCAGCAGTGCCCGGAGCTGCACCATGTGCTTTTTCTGCTCCATGAGTGCAACCTCCGTCCACGAGACTCCGGCGGCAGAAGCTAATTCGCGCTGCGATATTTTAAGCGCACGCCGCTGTAAGATCAGGCTATCAATCAGCTCTATATAAGTGTTTGGCATTCTATCATTTCCTTTCAGAACCGGCAATGTTGCCGGTTTTCTTTTTTTGTCTGCGGCGGATTAGCAAGATCAACAGCAGCAACAGCATCGCCGCAAAGGAAGTTATGAGGCCGATCACAAGCCCTTCCGCATATTTCTCTATCCATGTACTTGCTGCTGGCTCTGCTTTCTCTTCGACTTCTGCTATCGCTTCTTCGGCCATTTCCACTCTGTGGCCGCGCACAAGCAGCCGATGCGTGTTGACGCCATACGGTGTGCAGGTGAGCAATGTGACGTAATCTTGCTGCGTATCGATACGGATCAAATCAATGTCTGTGGGCTCCACCACTGCGATGTTGTCCACTTCGTAAGCTAATTTCTGGTTGCACACCGTGATGAAGAACATATCTCCAAGCTTAAGCTTATCGAGGTCGGTAAAAAGCTTTGCGCTTGCCATGCCGGAGTGTGCAGAGATCACGGCGTGTGTGCCGATACCGCCCACCGGCAGCGACGTACCTTCCATGTGACCCGCGCCCTTTTCCATCGCAGCGCCGGTCGTGCCGTGATATATGGGTAAATCTATATCAATGGCCGGTATCTCGATGTAGCCCATGATGCCGTTATTGGCAAGGTTCAGGAGATCTTCGTATGGCGGCAGTTCAGCTTTGAGTTTATCGATGTCCTCAATTTGCACGGTAGAGATTGTTTTGTTATACTCCCGTGCTGCCACCAACGCTGCATCGATTTCCGAGGTGTCGAGCTGCTGAAGCTTTTCTTCGTATTCCGTCTGTACGAGCGATTGCGTGCGCTCGTTGTTAATCGATGCAATTAACGGGTACGCAGCTGCACCCGCACCGAGCAGGATCACAAGGATAAAGCAGATAATGATGATGGTGTTTTTGCGTTTGCTCATTTTTTGATCCCTCCAATCTTTTTTGCGACGACGATCAGCCTGCCGTTATCGCTGCTGTATTCGCATGTCGATAAGGTAATTAGCTTATCTCCATATTCAGCGTCAATGCCCGTATCATATAGAGCACGCTGCTTACATTCCTGTACGTATGTATTAAAGGTTAATTCGTTGTTCTCGATGTAGTTGTAGTATTGAAAACTGTTTGCTTGATAGGCCGTTGTGATGACGACCGCCATGACCTCATATAGCCCCAACTCGTCTAACGTATCAAAGCGCACGTATTTGTGGTTCTCCCAGAAAGCCTTTTGCTTATAAAGTTCGAGGTCGCTGAACATCCCACCGTCGAGCATGTGGTGGCCGTAGATTATCAAGTTATCGCACGTGTGTATATCGCAGTTTTCTTGCAAATACGGCGTGCCGAGGTTGCTGTACGCTTTCTCAAAGTTTCGGCGCAAATAAAAATTCGGGCTATCCAGAGACTGCATCACCGGGTAGTTGATCTCTGTGCCCGGCACGCGTATCCATCCCACAAAGTCCGAATTGTAGTCGTGCAGCTCCCCATAAACTTCGAGCAGTTGTGCTGCGCGCTTATCCTCTGCATTGCTGATTTGCTCTAAGTCTCCCAATTCATTTTCAGCTGCGTCTACTTTTTCGGCTATGGTTGCAAACAGCTCCTTCTGCTCTGCTTTTTGCTGTTGGTTATCAATAAGCAGATACGCGCAAAATCCCGCGACGCACAGCAGTAAAATCGCGATGATGATGGCTATGACCTGCGCACCTTTGTACGTTCGCTTTTGGGGCATGTTTTCACCTTCTTCAATTTTTCCTTTTCACCCAAAGCCTACACACAATGTTGCAGGCTTTGGGTGGGGCTCAGTGCTGTCACTGAGCCCTCCCTGCGAGGTAAACCTAATTCAAAATTTTGGTGTACTCTTACTTATCTTCCTGCTCTTTTCTTCTCTTGAAAACCAAGAAGAAAATAAATGCAGAAGTGCCGAGGCAAGCAACCAGTACGCCGCCGATAGCAAGCGCCTGCGTACCTCTATCACCGGTCATCGGAGTAATGAAAACTCTTGTGTTCACAACTGTCAATGGCGCAATTGCGTTGGTAGAATCAGTATCCATCTCATCGTCGAGCATTGTGACGTCGTTGCCGTCAACCGTTGCAGATGCAGTCTGGTAGTTATGAGCGAGCTGCGTCTGCGGGATGTTTGCGAGGTGCAGATCGAGGCCGTCGTCAAAGTTATAACGCGGGTCATTCTGGACAACGCCGAGTGTATCTTTGCTGTAAATGTCGCACGGACGGGTTGTGTCATCCACGGACTTAATCGTTACGTCGATGTTGTTTTTGAGGAGCGTATAACCGTTAGCCGTCTCGAGCTCCGTCCAGATGTACTGGTCGTCTTCGACGCCCTTGAGGATAAGCTGGCCCTTTTTGCCATTCCAATCGACAGGGTGCATTGCTGTTGCGGCGGTTTCACTGGTCGTATGGCCGGTCACATACCAGATGCCCTCAGCCTCATTAAGCTGTGCAATTACATAGTAGCCATCGGATGCGTTCTGCGCCTTAAAGAGGACGTTATCGAACATCGTCTGTTCTTCTTTGCCATCACTAAAGGTCTTCGTGATGTCAATCGCGTATGTATAAACATGCGCGTCGTCGATGAGCGTGTCGTAGTAGGTGTCATTGGTACGCTTCCAAGTCAACACGACTTCGTTCTCGTTGCCGGAATCGCCGTAAACAAGGCTTTCGTCGGAATTGAGCTTTGCGTCATAACGGATGCGAAGGGTATAGTTGGAATAACCGGCATAGAGCTCGCCGTTGTCGTTGTCGTAAGCTGTGTTGGCCGTGTTGATCTCAGCAAGGCCGTCAGCAGTCATGGAGATCGTCATCGTATGCGTACCGTCGTTGTTTTCTTCGCGTGTGACCTTAAATTTGCCGTCTGCCTGTTTCCATGTAGTTACCTTGTTGGTGCAGGCTTCATCGGTGAAGAATTCGAGTGTAACGCTGTTCGTACCGCCTACATAAGAGAGGCCGCGAGCGAGAACATCACGGAAAGTATATTCGCTGATGTTGGTTGCTGCAGACGTGATCGTCGGCAGTGTGGAGATGATCTGATACTCAATCGTATCGCCTGCGGATGCCGTTGCATTGTGCTTAAAGCCATCGGTGATAACATCGGACGCGTTATTTTTGCCGGTATCCTTAACAGCTTCACGTACGGTTTTTTCCAATGTGACAATGCCGGTCTCGTTTTTGGGGTAAAGCACAACATTATAGTTCCAATCGTGACCGCCGGTCGTGATCTGGTTGCCCGAACCGTCTGCCATACCACCATCAACCGTGGTCATGGGCAGCGAGACGAAGCACGGATTTGTCGTGCCTGTCACCATTTCCGGCGTGCGGGTTTCAACCAGCAGGTAGAGACCTACGGGGAGGCCCGTTACATTGCTGTAGCCGTCCTCATTAGTCTCGGGCATTGCCGTACCGCCGTTGTTTTTAACGTAGGATTCGAGAGAGTTTTTTACGGTCGTGGAATTGGCTTCAAGAGCAGCTTTAAGTGCTGCACTAAGCTTATCCGACTGGTAGTACCACTTGCTCGAGTCAAGCGCATTGGCATTCTCATAGCTGTTTTTGCCGTCTGCGAGGCCGATAGCAGCGAGCATGTCTGCACCTTTGACTTTATCGATTGCATACAGCACCTCAATGTGGCTGTCGGTACGACCGCCGTCTTTTTCGGACTCCGAAAACTGCGTGATGTCAGCGATTTTGAGGTACGTGTATTCGACACCTTTGATTGCGTAACCGTTGCTTGCGTCTCCATTACCGAGGGCGGAAGATGCACTGTCCGCGCCGGTGCGCGTTGTACGACCGAGGATCTCGTTTACGCGAGCGTCATACTGACCGGTGGAAACGTAGCTTTTCTCATTCCACACACCATCCTTTTTGGCGTTAGTGAAATCATACTTATAAATGGACAGCTGTGCCTTTGCGTTCATATCGATAGTAGCTTTATCGATAGTAGCCGCCGAGGCCGAGATCAGAGAGGTGCAGGCCAGAGCTGCTGCTAAAGCCAAAGCACCAATGCGAGAGATTAACTTGGATTTTGCCATTTTTCTACATTCCTTTCATTTTATTTTTTATGTTCTAAGAGAGTGTAGATGCTCTCTTAAAATAACTTTTTCTTCCACAGCCATGCTGCAAAGCAGGACACGGAAATCAGTGCGAGAGCAATGCCAATCGGCACGCTCGTCATGCCATTGCCGCCGGAGGACGGCAGCGTGTAGTTTTGATTGTTGACCGCCGTTACAGTCACATCGACGATTTCTGTTCCGTCGTCGAGCACCTGCGGTAAGCTGCCGATAAACATCGGCGCTGCGAGCAGAGTGTTGCTGGACTTAGTGGCGGTTTCTGTCAATCGGTAAAGGATCGTCACAGTCTGATTATTGATCTGAAGCCCATTAAAGGTAGCGACGCCGTTTTCATCGGTCTCCAAAGCGCCGTCAACGACTGCACTTGTGCAGCCCCCGATTGAAGGCTTGCTGTCTTCTGCGCGGGCTTCCACCGGGGCCCAAGTCGCGCCATCGTCAGTGCTGTACTCGAGCGTAAACTCTACGCCCGGCATGGCGTTGCTGTCAGCATCGATCTTTTTAGCTGTAATGGAGCCCACACTCGGAGTGTTCTCCTGTGTGATCTCAATTACTTGTCCATCGTATTCGATAGCAAAGTCATGCACGGTATCATCAAGGTCATAGCCTTTCGGAGCTTCTACCTCTGACCAGTGATATTTTCCGTAAAGTATAGATTCTACCTTGATTTTCCCATCGGTTCCGGAAGTTTCGGTTGCAATCACATTGCCGTTATCGTCTGTAATCTCAAACTTCGCACCTTCAAGCGGCGTCACACCGTCATGGTCCACTTTGAGGATTTCCAAAGAGCCGCGTGCAATTTGGTTATAGAAGCTAACCTCTGCCGTCTGCCCATAGGTAAGTGTTACCGTCTGTGCATCCGGCGTGCGATATTTATCCGGTACGTTGATTTCTTCGACCTTGTACTCATACAGCTGCGTTGCATCTGCATCGACGTATACAGGCATCTGATCTGCAATGATCTCACCGGCCGCACTGGTGGTATACGTTTTGCTATACCCATCCGCAAGCCGTGTGACCTTGAATGTAAAACCGGCAACATTGCCGTCTTCGGAGGTCTTCACGATCTTCAAAGAAGCATACTTGAGCTCGTTTGTGAGCGTCACCTCATACGTTTTGCCGTTTTCGTGGACGTCAACATCCATGTCTTTAAATTCTCGCCCCGGGACGCCTTTGACCTGATGCAGCGTATATGTGCCGTAGGACAGGTCTTTGGTGATAGACTTGCCGTCCGCCCCGGTTACAAGATAATCTCGTTCTGTATCCTTTGCGGCATCGTAGCTGCCTGCGCTCTTGAGATACACCTGATATTCAGCGCCTTGCTCAAGCTGTGTTTCCGCGCCGAGCATTTCAATCTGTTTGGTAATCCGGATGCGTCCTTTAAAGACATCTTCGGTGAGATCTTCGGGTTCCATTTCGTATACGGCAGAAGTTACTTTGTCCGACGTAACATTGTACGTATGCACCGTTGAATCAAGCTTGTAGCCGACCGGAGCTGAGATTTCCTGAATTTTTATCTCGCCCAAAGGCACGTTGGTAAAATAGAGAATTCCTGAACTATTGGTCGTTTTTTGAACGGTTTTATCTACACCGTTTTCTTTATACGTAATTGCGTATACAGCACCCGCAAGTGATGCGTTACCAACAGCTACATTTGTGTTAGTTCCAGAATCTTTCTTTTTTACCATGATCTTGACATATTGTGGGTCATCCACAACATCCATTGTTGCCGAGTTGTAAGCAAGATAGAACGAATGTGGCGTCGTATCTTTTACATATCCGGGAGGCGGAGTTCGTTCCAAAATTGTATATGTTCTATTTGGGTATAATTTGCGGCTTAACGTCGCAACGCCCGCCGAGTTAGTTGTGAACGATGCAACCGGCGTACCCGTAGCAGAATTACCTTCGTACACATCGTACACAGCTCCGGCAAGACTGTAATTGCTGTTACCTGCCGTGATCGACGTGTTAGCACTCGTTTTGGTTAGTGTCACCGTCTTAATCAAAGGCACATCGCTGACATTCAGAGTCGCGTCAGCATTGTTGATCCTAACGGTATGCCTTGTCGTGTCCAAAGCATACCCCGGAGGAGCCTTGGATTCCACGGCGGTATATGTGCCGTTTTTGAGTTTCACATTTGAAGTGCCCTTGCCAGACGAATCTGTGGTGATGGATGCAACTTCCGTGCCTGAACTGTTATAGATTTTATACACTGCTCCGGCGAGGCTATACCCACTGTCGCCGTTTGTGATTGAGACATTGGCACTCGTCTTTGTGAGGTTGATATTGTACTCATAGATAATCGGTGTATCGGAGACATTGAGTGTCTTATTACCGTCCATCGTTACTGTATGAGTTTCATTATCAACGGAGAATCCTTTCGGTGCGGTCTTCTCCTTTACGCTCACTGTTCCCGCAGGCACAACAAGACTCGCCGATCCTGACGAGTTAGTTGTAAGCGTACCAAGTAATGCATTCGATGTTACTGTTGGAGTATAAATAGTTTGCGTAGTTTTATTCGTAAGATATGTCGATGAAGCATATCCTGTATAGGTCGTACCGTTTGAATGGGTATATTCAACCCTATACCACGATCCTGATGTGCTAAGATACTTTACGCTTGCTCCATTGGTCATGGTTATCAACACAGAACTGCTTGTATTGGCAGAGCTACGCAAATTAAGGCCACCACTTGCATTTACGGTGTAATACGTGACTGTTGAGGTTGTATAAGTGGTTTTGTTACCGTAAACTTCGTACACTGCACCAGACAAGCTGTAATTGCTGTTATTGTTTGTCAACGAGGGATTAGAGCTTGTCTTATTGAGCGTCAGTGTATATTCAGACGGTGCGTACTTAATAACCACGTAATAAGAAGGGCTGGTCTTAGGTGTTATGGTCGAAATATGGTTATTGGAACCAAAACTATGCCACATATTATCTTCGCTGGAGGAGTTTCCCCAGAAAAAGCCAATATGCGTATCTCGGTCACTGGCCGATGCTGTTGTCGGCAACATTAAAATAATGTCACCTTTTTCAAGCACACCAGACGAAAGCATATCGCTCTTTGACTGGAATGCATATGACTTAAGATCACCGTTTGCAATCCAGAAGCAATAGTTTGATGCACCTGCCAAAAGGTTTCGGCTTTTATACGAGCTGTACCAATCTGCAGAACGACCACCGACCGCCTTAGTCATAAGCCCCTGAACCGAGCTCGCAGGCAACGCAGTATGATTATTCAAGTCAGACGTACCCGCATTTAACCCCAATTTACAAAGCACATAGCTGACAAAGCCAGCACAGTTCATACCCACGCTGCCATTGTAGCTTGTATCTCCTTTAGGAGACTGGCTATCCCCGCCTACATATGTAGTACCCAAATAGTAGTTATCACTTTGATGCGAAGTAAGTTCAGCTACAACTTTGTCTCTTGTTACTCCGTAATCAGATATTGTTTTCGTCCCATTAGGTCGATTAAGATACTGATTGACCCAACTCCATGTGTAATCATCCAGTAGCGTGGATACTCCGTATTCTAATACCGGTTCAGGGTTTTCCTTTTTACCAGTCTCACTCATGACCTCAAAGTGCAAATGTGGGCCAGTAGAATTGCCAGTGCTGCCGACGCGCCCGATGCGCTGCCCACGCACGACTTTTTCGCCTTGCTGCACGTTAATTTCAGATAGATGTGCATACAGTGTGGTATTTCCATCTGGATGTTCAATCTGAATCATGTGCCCGTAGCTCATCATGCCGGTGGTGTCATACGATCCGTCCCAAATCTGCACATAAGTTACAGTGCCTTCTTCGGCTGCCACCACAGCAGAACCAGTAACAGCAGCTATATCCCAAGCTTTGTGTTGCTCACTGTATTCCTGCGTAATTTCGTCGCCGTCGGGAACTGGGAACAGGTAAAGTCCGCCGGTCTCATAGTCCGTTAAGACCTCGTGCTCAAGCTTTATTGGGTTTGTAACCGGCTGCGGTGACGGTGTAGGCGTCGGCGTTACAGTAGGGGATGCGCTCGGTAAAGCGGGCGTAGGAGATGCGGCAGCACTCGGCTCCGGCGTGCTCGTCGGCGTTGCGGTAACTTCGGGTGCAGCCGTGGGCGCTGCGGTAGGTTCTGCCGTCGGGGTCGGTGTAGCGGTGCTTTCCGGCGTAGGTGTTGGCTCCTGCGTTGGCTCTGTGGTAGATTCCGGGGTAGGCTCCGGTGTCGCTTCAACCTCGGTCGGAAGATCTTCCGAAATTTCTTCCTGCCCGGTATCTACATCAAACGAAACTTCAAAGCTCGGACTTTCCACAGGCACATCGGCTTCATCCGCCAGAGCACTTAACGGCAGTGACATCGTAAGGATCAACGCCGCAAGCGCTCCGGCCAAAATCCGTTTTGCTTTCTTCATTTTTTGCCATTCCTTTCGTTAGATTTTTATATGAAAAAAGCCGCACTCAAAAAGTACGGCTTGAATTTTTGCAGTAAAAAAGCACCCGATAAAACGGATGCTTCATGCTGCAATATTCAATTTTTTATTTGTATTCCCAGTGACCTTGTTCTTCTTGCGCAGGCTCATCAACAACCCAATGCTGACCTGTTTTTACCCAATAAGATTCTCCCGGAACTTCTGTATAACTTCCCATTGAATGCTTTCCTGCTTCGACAAGAGGGATTACATGTTCATAGAAGGCATCTGTTGTCGAAAAAGTCTCTTTACACTCATTACATCTATACACTACATCACTCCACCAATACCCATCTTCTTCCCAATGACCAACCTCTTCTTTTGCCGGAACATCTACAACCCAAACTTTCTGTGGCTCTGGTGTTGCAGTAGGCTTAGAAGTTGGCTTTGCGGTAGGTGCTGCCGTAGGCTTGACCGTCGGAGCTGTTGTGGGTTTCGCGGTAGGTGCAGCCGTCGGTTTAGCCGTTGCCGTAGGCTTTGGCGTCGCGGTTGCAGACGGCTTAGAGGTAGGCTTGGCAGTCGGCGTCGCTGTGGGTTTTGCCGTCGGTGCAGTTGTCGGTTTTACGGTTGCTGTAGCAGAAGGCTTCGCGGTCGCGCTGTTGCCGGAAGAAGGCTTGCTTGCGGTATTACTGCCGGAGCTGGGCTTCGTTGTGGCAGACGGTTTTGCGGTTGCACTCGGCTTCGA
>OLRC01000333.1_pt1 | contig 36437 bp, 32 predicted proteins | sample 1672081 | NCBI WGS metagenome assembly OLRC01 (sample SAMEA3136643, study PRJEB25190) | human gut metagenome | biome: human gut; feature: human-associated habitat; material: faeces | place: Austria | collected 2013
CTTAAATCTGCGCTGGAACGAATGTTCGGCATAGATAGCACCTCTCTTTCATACAAAAATTATATCATAATTTCTGTATGAAAACAAGTAGAAGTTTTCGTTGAACGTAACAGTCCAGTAGGTACACTGCCCCTCGGCGGTGGAGCAAAGCCAACAGGCCACGCCCATGCTCGTAAAGCTGGCGTTGATGTTCTCCTGTACAGCCCAATACGCGCTGTCGCTGCTGTCGATTTATTTGCACTGTAAACTATAACTGTAAACCATAGAACAAGATCATAACGACAAGGTTTATGAAAATGCTTCTATACTTTACAGTTGGTCGAATGTATAACGGAACAAGTAAAGAGGGGCTGTTGTATATGCTCGTCCGAATGCGCTCACCAGCGCGGTCAGGAATCAGCCTTGCCTGCCAGTGCCAGAAACTTCTTATCGGACTGGATACCCTGTGTCAAAAACTTCCCGTCCCGGAACAGGGCATAGGTCGTGACCGGGGCGGGCGTGTTCTGCGCAGTCTCGCGGTCGGTGATGTGGTGTACGGTCAGCGGGATGCCGTGTGCCCGGGCAGTCTCTTCCACGCGCGGCACCCAATAATAGGTAAAAGGGCATTGGTCGGTATAGTAGAGCACAAAGCCGGGCTCTGCGGCCTGTGGGTGCTTGGCACAGGGCTTGAACTTGGGCGGCGCAGCGTCAGGGGAAAGCGGCAGGTACATCAGCGTGATGCCGCAGTCGGACACATCCGCAGTGGAAAAGCCCTCATGCGCCAGAAACCTGGCGTCGGCCAGAAATTCGCGCTTGCGCCCCTCGGCAGACAGAATACACACGCCCTTACGCCCCTGCGCACGGGCATCGTTGACGCATCGGGCCAGCAGTTCTTTCGCGTAGCCGTGGCCTTTCAGCGCCCCGGAGACCCAGAGGCAGTTGATGTGCAGACAGCCCTCCGCCTCAATGGGCAGCCAGGCGTTTTCCGCCGGGATGTATTCAATGAAGCATTTGCCGCGCTCCACGCTGCGGCAGAAAACCAGTCCTTCGTCAAAGCGCTGTTTGAGCCATTCCTTTTTTGCCAGGCACTGCTTGCCGGACATGGCACAGCAGATGTGCTCCTTGTCGATGTTCTCTTTCGTGATGCGGATATAGTCCATAGTCGATCACTTCCCTTTTAACTGGAACGGTTTGCGCTTTCATACTGGTTTTTCCTGTGCTTATTATACCTTACCTGTTCCTGAAGTTCAATGCTGCCACAAAACATCGGTTTTTCTTGTTTTTGAGGCGATTTTGTACTATCATAATTACAGTAAGTTCAAAAGTGATGGACTTGATCGGTTGTAAGGTCACGATTATGCAAAATCGAAATACCAATTTGAATGACATCTATATGTCGGATCGCTTGCAGACACAGCTGCAGCAGATCGACCAATACGCAATGACCTGCGTAGTTGCTCCCATGGGGTACGGTAAGTGCCCGCAAGCATGACCTTTACAAATACCTACACGCCGAAGGCCACGCCTGCGCCCACCCCCAGCCAGGAGCCTTCTGCTGCCCCGGCACCCACAGCTACCCCCGCACCTACCGCAACCCCGAAGCCCGTTGCTACCGCAACACCTGCCCCGATGACGCATATTCCGCAGACGGCGGACACATTCCCGCTGGCGCTGCTGATCGCTATTCTGGCTATCAGCGGCGGCGCGGTTGCCCTGCTGATCGTGGGCAAAAAGCGCAAAAGGTAATTCTCTCATCGTTCCCTAAATAGCAGACCCCCTCCCATACCGCCGGCAACAGCGGTGTGCGGCGGGGGTCTGCTTTTATCTGCCAAACAGAATCCCCCTCGACTCATAAATCGAGGGGTGAATAACCTATAGCAAAAGAATGTAAAAACACCATCTTGCCGTGCAGAACAAGATGATGTAAAATGGAAATAATGAGAAGTCCCCTCCATAAAGGCAGCCATACACCGCATCCAAAATCCGTCGGGATGCAAAAACCAATTCGTTGGAGGTGTGCATTATGCCAAAGCCAAAATGGAATCTGAACACCATTTACATATCTGAGCGGCTGCAAGAGAGCCTGCGGCCTATTTCCCGCTGCGCCATGACGACAGTGGTCGCGCCCATGGGCTATGGAAAAACCACAGCGGTGAACTGGTATCTCGGCGAGCACGCCAAAGCGGAGGCGCTGCATATCATCCGTATCAGCGTGTATTCCGACAACCTTGCGATTTTCTGGAAGAGCGTTCAAGAGGCGTTTGCCCGCGCAGGGTTCACCTTCCTGCGGGAGTATCCCTGCCCAACGGACGCGGCAGGCGGCGGACTGCTGGTGGACGATCTCTGCCATATGCTGGCGGGCGAATCCCCCTGTTACATCTTCATTGACGATTTTCATCTGCTGACGGACAAGCGTGCCCCCCTGTTCCTTTGTATGCTGGCAAATCGGCTGCCTGCCAATGTGCATATAATCGTTGCAAGCCGTGACCGCTTTTTGCCCGCCGCGGAGGCGGTGCGGCTGGGGAGCAAGGTATATCAAATCGGCATGGAACAGCTGCGCCTCAACCATACGGAGCTTGCGGTTTATGCCCACCGCTGCGGGACAAAGCTTTCCGATGCGCAGGTGGAAAGCCTTCTCTATTCCAGCGAGGGCTGGTTCTCTGCCGTGTATCTGAACCTGCGCACCCTCTCCGAGCGCGGCGTGCTGCCCAGCCGAAACTCCGATATCTACGCCACTTTTACCGCCGCCATGATCGATCCGCTGCCGGAAAAGCAGCGGGAGTTTTTGGCGGTAATGGGCCTTGCCGATGAGTTTACCGTTGAAATGGCGCAGTGTATCACAGGGGATGCGGATGCAGCGCAGATCCTCGCCATGCTGACCGAGCAGAACGCCTTTGTCACGCGTTTGCCGGATGGCGTGACCTATCGCTTTCATCACATGATGAAGGAATGTGCCGAACGGAGCTTTCACGAGATGAAGGCAGAAACGCAAAAGCTCTATTGGGAGCGTTTCGGGCAGTGGTATGAAAACCAACGGCAGTATCTTCACGCTATTGCCGCCTACCGAAAAAGTGAGGACTACCACGCACTGCTGCGGGTCATTCGCGGTGATGCAGGCATTCTGTTGGCCTCGCTGAAGCCGGAGGATGTGCTGGACGCATTGAACAAATGCCCCGCCGAGACATTGAAAGCCAATCCCTTTGCCATTCTGGTCCTGATGCGGCGGATGTTCACATGGCGGCAGATTCCAAAGATGCTGGAGCTGAAAGAACTGCTGCTGACAGCCATTGCGGAACACCCGGAATTGTCGGCGGAGGAGCGCGGCAACCTGCTGGGTGAGTGCGACCTTATCCTGAGTTTTCTCTGCTATAATGACATCAGCGCCATGAGCCGCCTGCACCGCAGTGCCAGCAGGCAGATGTCCCGCCCGGCCATCAGCATCCAATCCGGCGGCGGCTGGACCTTTGGCTCACCGTCCGTCCTGATGATGTTCTACCGCGCACCGGGAGAACTTGAGGGCGAGCTGGCCGAGATGGATGAGTGTATGCCCCATTACTATAAGGTCACGAACAACCACGGCCAGGGCGCGGAAACCATTATGCGCGCAGAGGCGCTGTTCTGCCAGGGACATTTTACCGATGCGCACATCGAGCTGGAGCGCGCTTACGCACAGGTCAGGGACAATGGGCAAATCAACATGGCGCTATGCTGTGATTTCCTGTCGCGGCGGCTTTCTCTGCACACCGATGTGGAGCAGCGCTATACTTTTGCGGAAAGATACGCAGAGCTGCTGCAATATCACGATGCATCGTGGATCAACATCTGGTGTGCCACCAGTGCCTATTATCATGCGCTGCGGGGGGAAGCAGAAGAGATCCCGGAAATTTTTTCGCAGCACAGGCTCTCCACCGTCAATATGCTTGCGCCGGGCAAGCCCATGATGGAAATGATCGAAAATCAGGTGTATCTTGCCCAAGGCGCCTATGCCAAGGTGGTGGGACGCAGCGCGGAACTGCTGGCGGTGTGCGAGGCGATGCACTATGCGCTGGTGGCGCTGCATATCCGCATCCAGACGGCAGCGGCCTATGAGAAATTGGGCAAGACCGAGGAGGCCCGTGTATGGCTGCGGAAAGCGCTTGCCGATGCGGAATCGGACGACTTTGTGATGCCGTTCGTGGAGAACTACGACTGCCTGCAGCCCATTCTTGCGCGCGAGATGAAGAACGAATTGACCGTGAAAATCACTGACCTTGGCGAAGCGGCAATAGCACGAAACGCCGCAAGCGTGCGCCCGGCAGCATTTGATGTGCTGACAGCGCGGGAATTTGAAATCGTAGAACTGATGGTGCAGCGGCTCAGCAACCGCGAGATTGCCGAAAAGCTCTATCTCTCCGAGGGAAGCGTCAAGCAGTACGCGAACCAGATCTATTCAAAACTCCATATTGACGGCGATACCCGAACCAAGCGAAAGCAGCTTGCCGAGCTGCTTGGGCAAAAGTCCTAGCCTTTAGTTAATGGTTATCCCACCCGATCCACCGTACAATGTAGGTACGGTGGATCTTTATTTTTGCGGAAGGGAGGGCCTACACTTGAACCGAAGGTATCTCACAGCTGTCACGCCGCTGCCTGATTATATTTTGCAGGTCGATTTTGTGTCCGGAAGTCGGCTTTTGCTGGATATGAAGCCGCATCTGGATAAGATTCGGTTTCGCCCGCTTGCTGATGCGCGGGTGTGGAGCAGCGCTGTGACCAACGGCATCTTTGTCCGCTTTGGCGATGTGGAGCTAAGCCATGACGAAATTTTGACCATGGCAGAGCAGGCATACGAATGAAAAAAGCAACGCAAAATAGAGAAATTTAAGGAGGAAAGACATGAACTGTATCCAAAAAATGCTGGCAGCTGCGCTCGGCTGCGTGCTGAGTGCGCTGCTTCTGACCGGCTGCGGAGAAAAAGAAGAGCCGGTCAACATAACGCTTGCAAACCACAGCGGTCACGGCATCACATCTATCAGCATCACGCCCTCGACCAGCGATGAATGGGACACGGAGCTTGTCGACGGTATCTTCCAGAGCGGAGAAATGATGGAAGTCAGCCTTGGTTCCTACAAACCGTCTGAGCTTCCGGACTTCAACATTCTTGTCTACAACGAAGAAAGCTACGTCCTGTACGACAACGATGTTGACGAAGTGGATTTTACAATCCACGATGGCGACTATGTTGTATTCCTGTCTCCGGACGGCGACGACAGCATCGTGGTCTGCACATCGGAGGAATATGACAATCTGTACGCCGGCGATGGCGAGAACGCCCCGACAGGCTACACGGCCGAAGAGCTTGGGCAGACTGGCGGTATGTCAGGCTTCTCCGGCTGCTGGAAGCTTGAAAACGCGCCGTTCTATTTCGTCATCAACGACAACTATGAGTGGATTGCCGTCAACCTCTACGGCGAGCAGGTCGGCCCCGGCTATGTCGTGTCGGAAGATGACTGCATCATGCTCTGCATGGAGGACGACACAGAGCTTGTTTCCCTCTGGCAGACCGCTAACGGCGACCTGAGCGACGCCAACGGCAACACACTTACCGCCTCTGAGTACATTATGCTCCTGCCGACACCGGATGACGAGCTGAACCAGACCGCCTGCTTTCCCGGTAGCTTTACCAATGTATCCATCAAGTATCCAATCCAGATGGAAGCACACGAACACCCGAATGTTGACAATTCGCTGAGCTTCAACGCAGTCATGGAAGACGGAACAGATGACTACTATTCCAATATTGTGATTGCCTTCCAGCCTATCTCCGGCTATGATTCCTATATGGAAAAGGGCGCTGCCAGCGCGAAGCCCTACATGGTCAAGATGCTCGACGACTTTATGAAGGGTATGTACGGCGACAAGCTCATCCAATCCTTCGGCTCGGATTTCAAGGATAACGGCGACTACTACAGTCTGACCGGTTATATGTGGCTCGACGGATCCATCTTCTCCGACGGTCCGTCTCAGCCTGTGCGCGGCTGTATGGAGGTTCGCTACTACGGTCCGACCGGCTACGCGCTTGTCGCAACGACCATCGCGCTCGAGGGTCGAATCCACAACTACTTTGAGATTTGCAACAACATGCTCGAAACCATCTCCTACACCGCCGGATGGAGCACCGCGCCCAAGCCCGTACCCACTCAGGCAACCTATTCCGGCGATACCGGCGACTACGGCACGCCATACTACTGGTATGATGAAGACGGCGACGTGTGGTACTGGAACGGCTATGAAAACGAGTTCATCTCCTACGGCTCGGACGGCTATATTGACGACGATTCTGGCGAATACATGGAATCCAACGATGCCGGCTGGGATTACTCGGATGAGTACTACGACGACTACGATCCGTGGTCTGACCCCGGTGACGGCTGGGACGATTACTCTTACGATGACGAAGGTTGGGGCGACTACTTTGATGAGTAAGATACAGGCTCTGAACGTGCGCTGCCGGTGCCGCGCAATGTCACTTTATTACCTGATGGAGTGACCGGAAGGAGGCGTATCATGAAAAACCGGTGGAAGAACACCGCATTCTTTGCGCAGGCGCTGGTGCTTTGCCTGTGTCTTGCTGCCTGCGGCAATTCCGATGATGTGGCGGGGGATGATTGGCGCACAACCGGCATGGTGGTCGACAGCGGAACCATCACCCATGACGGCGACAGTGTGGATGTCCTGGTCACAGTGAGCGAGAGCAGCGCAGCCTTCTACCGGGACATCCCGGAGCAGGTGCTGTTCGACAGTGTCGCCTTCCCCATGGACATTCCCGATGCGGAGCAGGCATTTCACAGCATCTCCTTTGACGATCTGGACGGCGACGGCGAGAGCGATGTATGGGTAAGCTTTCTCCACGAAAACGGGGATGCAACGGATCTTGTCTGGATCTGGGATCCGGAGGAGCGCTATGTCTATCGGGAGGATCTGTCCGCGATTCCGGCTGACGAGGGCAGTCCAAGCGATTATGCAGGGCTTTGGGAGTACCCGGACGAAAATCTTTGGCTGCGCATCTATGAGGATGCGACATGGGAATTTGTAAATGATCAGGAAGATGTTATTGAGTACGGCACACTATGGGCGGACGAAAACGGCGTGACGCTGCACTTTGACGGCAGCGGCGATACCCTGCAGCTGGATCGCAGCGTCAGCGGCGATCTCATCAACAGCGTGAACGGCGATATGCTTTTCCCGGCGGAGAGTAACCGGCAAGGCGGAATAGGAGACGAATATGGAAGAGAAGAATAAAAACCTGACAGATGAACAGCTTTCGCAGCAGCTCCGCAAGAGTAAGGGCGGAAAATGGGGCGGAATGCTCCTTTCCCTGCTGGGCGGCGTAATCGTCTTTGTGGGTATCGTGCAGGGCGGCAATCTTGTACTGATCATTGCGGGCGTTGTGATCCTCGCGCTGGGGCAGACGGCAAAGGGGAAATCCAGGGAGCAGGCCGGCCGCCGGACCTTCGATGCCCTGGCACCGGATATTGTGAGCACAGTCTTTGACAACATACAGATGGATCCTGCCCCGCACATATTGGATGCGAAGGATACAAACATTCCTCTGCCCGGCCACACCTATTGCAGCGGCAGCGGGTATATCCGCGGAACCTATCAGGGGCTGACCACCGAATTGTGCACCGTCAGGCTGACGGAGGTGAACGAGTTTCAGCGCGAGGAAACCGGTCAGTGGGAGAAAAACGAGCGTGAGGTCTATACCGGGCAGTGGATGCTGTGTGAACTGAACCGGGAATTCCCGACCTGGCTGACCATCTGGCCAAGAGAACGGATGGATAAGCTGTTCGGCAGCAAAACCATCCGGACAGGAAACGAGGCCTTCGATAAGCGTTTTAATGTAAGCAGCGATGATGAAGCCGCAGCCCTGCACATTCTGACGCCCGACTGCGCAGAGAAAATTCTGGCGCTGGCGGATTCCTCCTTCGGTAAGCTTGCCATAAACCTCAACAGTGACGGCAGACTGTATCTCGCGGTTCACAGCGGGCACGGCTTTTTTGACCTCGGCAAGGGCCGTGAGGATCCGGCACAGCTGCGCCAGCGCTTTACCCGTGAGCTGACGTGGTTTACGAATATGATCGATGTGTTCCGCGGCGCGTAAAGGAGGTGGGCAATATGCCGCTTTGGCTTGCTGTGGTGCTGTTGGCATCGGCGGTTATCGGCATCGCGCTGTGCCGTAAATATCTGCGCCGAAACAAAACCGTGCGCATCCTCGGTATCAGTATCTGTGTGCTGCTGGCGTTGGCCTGCATCCTGTATATCGGTCTGACCCTTCTCTTTGTGGATGCGGTGCAAAACCAGCCGCCTACATTGTGACAGGAAAGGCACCGGCAGAGGTGTGAAGGAGGCCGTATGAAAAAGAATCGAATCCTCATTATCAGTATCGTTCTTGCGATAGCGTTTGTGGCGTGTCCCATAGAATCTACGCGGAATATCACAGCGGGAATCGGTTTCATTCTCGGGGCTGTGTCGGTGGCATGGCTCGGGGTGCGCCAGCGGAAAGGCGCACAGCAGGAATACGCGGATACTGTGCGGCGGTACACAGGCACCACGATGATGAAGGTGGTATGGATCGAGGAATCGGTCAATGAACGGTGGGAGCAGCAGGAGGACGGCAGCGAACAGCTGCGCCGGGAGACAGTCTATCTTCCAACCTATGAGTACACCGTGAACGGCAAAACCTACCGGTACGCAAGCCGTCAGACCGTTTCCGGCAAGCGGGAACTGGGACGGCAGGTGGTCGGTTATTACGATTCCACTCGGCCCGACCGTATTACCGAAAACAAGCCGCGAAAGCCTGTTTTGGGTGGGATGTGCTTCTTTATGTTTGCCGCGTTCCTGCTCTGGTTCGGTATCATGTCCTTTGCCGGTATGCTTTCCATTTCCTGATACTGCGTACCCATGCCGGGTCGCAGCAGGCGCATTTCAGCCCCAAAAAACTTGTATGCGCAGCGCGTGCTGCAAAAAAACAGGATACTTGCTGCCATACTTTTGTTTTATCTCTCCATGCAAGCATTTCTTTCACAGATAGTCCGCGTGTTCGGCTGCATTTTGGCTTTTTCGATACTGCGCAATATTTTTTTAAAAAGGGCTTGACAATTTGCGATTTTTACCCTTATAATTTTTATAAATACCTTGGGCACTGCTGCCCAACAGCGCGAAGAAGGAGACATGATGAAAAAGCAGCTTGTAAGCATCCTGTTTGCCCTGTGCATGGTGCTCTGCCTTGTGCCCCTGGCGGTCTTTGCCGAGGGGGGAGACAGAGAACGTGCAAGAGGTCAGAACCAAAGACGAGTTGGTCGCTGCAATGGCAAACGGCACCGTGACCACCGTCAAGCTGGCAGGGGACATTAGCATCAGCAGTTCCCTGACCGTCAACCGCACTGTGACGCTGGACTTGAACGGTTTTGTGCTGAAATACCAAAACGACAGCCAACGCGGCAGCGTGATTGCGGTCAAGGACGGCGGGCAGCTGACTATCGAGGACAGCAATACGAGTAATCTCTCGCACAAATTCAAGCCGAATGACGACGGCCTGTGGGTGCTGGACGAGGTAGGCGGCACAGAGACCGTCACCGGCGGCGTTATCACCGGCGGCACGGGCTATCCGATTCAGTACAGCGGCAACGGACATTTCTACTATTATGGCGGCGGTGTGTATATCGCCCCCCGCGGGCAGCTGACCATGATCGGCGGCAATATTATCGGCTGCTCTGCGGAGTACGGCGGCGGTGTATGTATTTATCCGGGGCAAACAGGCGAACTGAGTCAGTTCTCTATGTCCGGCGGCAGCATCGCCGGATGCGTCGCCACCACCGGCGGCGGCGGTGTATACGCCTATGCGGAGGAGTCTGTTTTCAACATGAACGGAACAGCGCTCATCCGCGACTGTCGGTGCGGTGTCAGAGGCGGCGGCGTTCGTGCTTGCGGCACGTTCCAAATGTCAGGTCATGCGGTCATTCGCAACTGCACCGCCGAAAGCGCGACCCAATATATTTACGGCGGCGGCGTATTTGTCAACAGCAGCGGCAGCTTTGTGATGTCTGAGGAGGCAAAAATCGAAGACTGTCAGGCAATCTCCAACTCTTCCAAACCTTCCAAGGGCGGGGGTGTCTATCTCACAAACGGTACGAGGTTCACCCTGTCGGGCAGCGCCGTGATCCAAAACTGCAAGGCGGATAATTCCGACAACCCCGGCGGAACCTATGGCGGCGGCGTGATGGCCGCTATTGTGAAGGATATCACCTTGGAGGACAATGCGCACATTGCCGGTTGTGCTGCGGCAAACGGAAGCGGACTATACATCACCGGCTCTCAGCAATCTGGCTATGGGAAACTTTACGCCAACAGCGGCTCGGTTGACGGCGACGTCGTGCTGGGAGATACAAATGACGGTCCCTGTACCATTACAGGCTCCGGCGGGACTGTGTTCAATGGCAAAGTGACCGTTACCCCTGGCAGTACCATCGAAAGCGGCACATTCAACGGCGAGGTCATCAACAACGGAACCATCACCGGCGGCGTTTTTACCGGTACAGTCTCCAATAACGGCACCATCACCGGCGGCACATTTAGCGGCGGGATTACCGGCACCCCCGCGCTTGCCACCGGCAGCGGCACGGAGACAGACCCCTATCAAATCAGCACCGCCGAGGGGCTGAAATGGTTCCGGGATAAGGTGAATAATGCAACAAAGATAGAAGACACCCAAATCTGCGCCGAATTGACGGAAGACATTGATCTGAACGGCGAAGCATGGACGCCAATCGGCATTGGTGATGCCTTTTATGCGAGGACGCCTTCCTACTCCGGCACATTTGACGGCAAGGGCCATACCATCAAAAATCTGTCCATCGACAGCAGCGCGCATTATGTCGGCCTGTTCGGCTATGTATACGGCGGCACCATCCGGAATCTGACGGTGTCGGGTTCTGTGAAAGGCAGCGAACATACCGGCGGCATTGCGGGCGCCGCTAATGGCGGCACCTTCGAGAACTGCGCCAACCAGTGTGCAGTACAAGGTGGTACCACCGGCGGAATTATCGGATTTGCGACCGAAGAGGGGACCCTGATCGTCCGTGACTGCTATAATGTCGGCAGCATCACCACTACCACCGGTAACAGCGTCGGCGGGATCATCGGACAATGCATCAACACGTCTGGAACGATCCGCAACTGCTATAACGCCGGTACGGTCACCGGAACAGCAAGTGTCGGTGCGATCATTGGCAATCCTCTCATTGACAAAATCTACAACTGCTACTATCTGGAGGGTTCGGTAACCAGGGCTGGCAACGGCGACAAAGTATCAATTTCCAAAACTGCAACGGAATTTGCCGACGGCACAGTGCTGGCACTGCTCAAGACTGGCGAACGCGACAACAATGCTGACCCGTGGGACACCACCTGCAAATATCTGGAATCCGCCGGGATGACCCTGCCGGTATTGGCCAGCCAAAACCTGACCGTCCACGACCATGTGTGGAGCACCTACACGACCGACACTGCGGCCAAGACCCACACCCGCAGCTGTGCCTGCGGCGTTGCGGAGACAGAGGCCTGCACCATCACCCCGGCCACCTGCAAGGATGGGTCGGCCTGCGCCGTCTGCGGCCAGCAGTACGGCGGCCCGGACACCGGCAAGCACACGGACTTACAGCACTTTCCCGCTGTGGCGGCCACCACGGACGCCGAGGGCAATAAGGAATACTGGTACTGCGGCGGCTGCGGCAAGTATTTTGCCGATGCCGCAGCCACCAGGGAAATCACCCGGGCCGACACCGTGACGGCCAAGCTGCCCCAGCCCACCACGCCGCCGACGGCAACCCCGACCGCATCCCCCACGGCGCAGCCCACCACCGCGCCGCAGGCTGCGGAGCAGCCTCGCCGGACCGCACAGCCCACGGTGCAGCCCACGGCCGCCCCCACCGTGCAGCCGGTATCCACCATCCCCGCCACCGGCGATACCAGCAGCCCCATTTTGTGGGCCGCCCTGCTGCTTTGCAGCGGCGCGGGCCTGGCAGTAACGGCATATAAGAAAAACAGACACCGTTCATAAAAAGTGTAGGCAGCTGTTCGTGGCTGCCTACATTTTTATGCCGCATTTGCAGGGGCCGGATATGTCCGGCCTCTGCGTGTCGTTTATTGTAAAATTCTTGCAATTTTTGCCGTAATACGGTACACTGGTTTTATAGCAAACGGAAAGGAAACACACCATGGGAATCGTAGTAATCGGCGCAGTTTTTGTTGACATCAAGGGGTATCCCCTTTCCACCTATATCCCGGGTGGGCGCAACGCCGGCCGGGTCGAGCAGGTCCACGGCGGCGTCAGCCGCAACGTGGCCGAGGATATCGCCAATGTGGAGCTGCGCCCCACCTTCGTCAGCCTGGTGGACGACACCGGCTCCGGCCAGGACGTCATTGACAAGCTGGACAAACACAAGGTCAACACCCGGTTCATCCGCCGCGTGCATGACGGCATGGGCACCTGGCTGGCCGTCTTTGACAATGACGGCGACGTGACCGCCGCCATCTCGAAGCGGCCCGACACCCGCCCGCTGACCGCCCTGCTGGCCGAGAACGAGGAGGGCATCTTTGCCGACTGCGACAGCGTCGCCCTTGAGCTGGATCTGGAAAAAGAGACGGTCAAGCAGGTGCTGCGCTCGGCCAAAAAGTACGGCAAGCGGGTGTATGCGGTCATTTCCAACATGAGCATTGCGATGGAGCGCCGCGACTTTTTACAGCAGATCGACTGTTTTGTCTGCAACCAGCAGGAGGCGGGGATGCTTTTCTCCGACGATTACGACCACCTTGCCCCCGCCGCCATGTGCCGCGTGCTGGCCGACAATGTGCGCAGTGCCCGCATCCCCTGCATGGTGGTGACGATGGGCGGCCAGGGCGCTGTCTACGCCCGCGCCAACGGCGAGTGCGGCATTGTGCCCGCCAAGAAGGTGGATGTCATCGACACGACCGGCGCGGGCGACGCGTTCTTTGCGGGCACGGTCATTGGCCTGACCTACGGCAAGGGCCTGGCGGATTCCTGCGAAATTGGCAGCCGGTTGGCGGCGTCGGTCATCTGCACCGCCGAAAACGTCTGCCCCCGCTTCCGCCCGCAGGAGTTCGGGCTGGACGTGGAAGTGGTGGATTGAGGAAAGAAGGCAGACCCTTTTGACCATTAAGGATATCGCCCGCGAGTCGGGCTACGCGGTGGGGACCGTCTCCCGCGTGTTGAACCATAACCCCAGCGTCCGCCCCGAGGCACGGGAGAAGATCCTTGCCGTGGTGGCGCAGTACGGCTACCAGCCCAATGCCAACGCCAAGCACCTGAAGCAGCAGGCCTACGAGGGCCTTGCCCTGGTGGTAAAGGGCACCCAGAACGCCCTGTTTGCGGATTTGCTGGACAAATTGCAGGCATATGTTGAAAAGTGCGGCTACACGCCCACGGTCTACTACATCAACGAGACCAGCGACGAGATGGCCTACGCCCAGATGCTCTGCACCGAGCGCAAGCCCTACGGCATCTTTTTCATCGGATCGCACCCGCACTGCTTCACGCCGGAGCTGGCCGGGCTGGGCATCCCCTGCGTGCTGCTGACGAACAATGCGGCGAGCCTGGGCATCCCGAACCTGTCCAGCGTCAGCGTGGACGACCGCGCCGCCGCAAAGGTCATGATCGAGCATATGTACAAGCAGGGCCGCCGCCGCATCGGCATCATTGGCGACCGACCCGATCGCAGCCGCCCGAGCCAACAGCGTCTGGACGGCTGTCTGGAGGCCATGCAGCAGCTTGGCCTGCCCTTTGATTTTGACAAGCAGTACGGTTACGCCCGCTTTTCCATGGAGGAGAGCTACGCGGCGGCGGAGTACCTGCTGGCCCACTGCCCCGATCTGGACGCCGTGTTTGCCATGTCGGATCTGATGGCGCTGGGGGCCGTGCGCGCCTTCCAGGATCACGGTCTGCGGGTGCCGCAGGATATCGGCGTGGCTGGGTACGACGGTATTTTGCTGGGGCGGTTCACCGTGCCGCGGCTGACGACCATCCGCCAGAACACCGCGCTGCTCTCCCAGCGTGCCGCGCAGATTTTGCTTGCCAGCATCGAGCATAACGCCCCTGCGGTGCATGAGGTTGTGCCGTTTGAGCTTATTTTGGGGGAGAGCGTGTGATACAAAGGCTTCCCCCTTTCCCAATATCGCACCGTAGGGGCCGGACATGTCCGGCCCTCCACCTTGCCATAACCGCTCAGCTGCCCTTATGCCGCGGGCCGGGCATGCCCGGCCCCTACAACTCTATGATAAAAAGCAGGTACCCACGTTTTACCGTGGATACCTGCTTTTTTTCTATCATTCTGCCGCGCTCTCCGGGGTGGCTATGCCAAATTGCTCGTTGAACCGCCGCTCGACCTCGGCGTCTACATAGTCGTCGTCGGGGTAGACATCGTCGTGGGCGTTGGCGTATTCCTCGGCGATATCATCGCGCAGCTGGGTCTTGATGTACTCGTCACGGTCGGCCTCGCTGGAGAAGCTGGAGCCGTCATAGTGGTAGCTTTCCGTCACGCGCTGGGCCACCTGGGCAGCGGTCAGCCCCGCTGGGTAGGAGGCGACGCAGTCCAGGTAGTAGCTGATGCCGTCGTCGGTGTCCTCCCCGCTGGAGAAGTGGTAGCTCGTAAAGCCCAGGTCCTTGTCTGCGGCCAGCTGCATAATGCCTATGCAGTCGGCGGCAAAGGACTCGGCGTCGGCGTAGGGGCCGGTCAGGGTGGCATTCAGCACGCAGTCGTCGCCGCTTTGCAGCGTGTAGCTGCCGCCCGCGCCGTGGTTGAACCAGACGTTGACACCGCAGTAGCCCGTTTTGGCTTTCAGCTCCGGGTCGGCGGTCAGGGCACTGTACAGGGCGTCCACCTTTTCCGTCTCGATGCGGTTTATAGCGCTGCTGCGGGCGGGGCCCCACTCACTGACAGCCAGGGGCAGCAGCGCCGCCGCGCCGACAACGCAAAGGGTGAACGCCGTACCCAGCATGGCCAGCCAGTCAAACTTGACCAGCACATCGGGCTTGGCGCTGTACACGAGCATTTCAATACCCAGTACGACGAGGATAATTGGAGAGAATTTTACGATTTGCAATAAATTGAATCTCGGCACAAGCTGATAAACCATCAGCAGCACACCGGCCAGGATCAGCACCAGTGCAAACGCCAGCGTCCCCACGCGGCGTGTCTTTTTCGGGGTGGTTTTTTCGTCCATGATTCTATTACCTCATTTATTCTTCGTTGCACAGTAGGGGCCGGGCATGCCCGGCCCGCGCGTGTATGGCGGGCACAGCGGCGGTGGGTCAGCAGCGGGCGGGACCTATCCCACCCCTACCCGGAAGTGGAAGCCACACAGGCAGCCTTCTCACAGCCGCCCCTCATCCGGCGCTGCGGCGCCACCTTCCCCCAAGGGGGGAAGGCAGGGCGTTATTCATGCGGATACGGCGGCAGCTCGTCATCGCCGTGCTTCGTTTCGGGGTGCAGGCCCAGCAGCTTGAGGCCTGCAAAAATCAGCAATGCCGCAATGACAACATTCGGTATGCCGGTGATGATGTCGTAGGCGTAGCCGTCGCCAACAAGATTGCACAGCAGCGTATAGAGCCAGGTTGAGACGAATGTCTCATACAGTGCCCAGACGCCGAAGCCGACCAGACCCCAGCCGATCAGCCTGTTATGCTGGGGGACCAGCTTTTTGATCTCCTCATAATTGCCCAGAACCAGCAGGGAATCCTCCTTCGGCTCACCGGCCGCCATGTGGCGGATGAGGTCATAGGTGTCAAAAAAGCTGTACATCCAGATAACAAGGCAGAGGAACAGCAGCGGTTCAACGACGGTGGCCGCCATCACGCAGAGCATCAACATCATCGCAATCGAGAGGCCGCGCTGCATATAGCCGTAGTACATCTGCCCCGCACCGGGGATGCAGGCGAAGATAAAGGTCAGGAATCCATTCTTTTTCATAGGTCATTCTCCCTTGGCGGTGCTGCCGCCGATCGGTTTGGTTCGCATTTGTTCCAGGCCGCTCTCAGCGGTCAGGGTAAAGTTTTTAAAGGTATCGTCGAGGCTCTTGTAAAAGCCGTTGACGGCGGTGCTGAATTTGGTGCCGAACCGCTCATGCGGGGCGGTGGGCTGCTGGGCGGTCAGGGCGGAGACATCCGGCAGGCCGAATGTGCTGACCGCACCCCACAGCACAAACCCCAGCACGACGGCGGCCGCCGCCGACACATAACGGTTTGTCATAATGCGGAAGCTGCGCAGCCGCATCAGGTTTTGCACCTGCGGGATCAGGTCGCGCATCGGCTGTTTCATGCAGTCGGGCGCAGCCTCGATCATGGCTGTGTAGCGCAGCAGGCAGTAGTCGCAGAAGCTCAGGTGCTCGGCAGCCTCCAGCGCACTCAAGTCGTCCAGAGTGCCGTCCTTCAAAGCGTACAGGCCCTCGTCGGTCAAATGGCCTTCGGCGTCAAAGAGTTTTTCGTTATCAAAATAAAGGCTCATTCGTTCTGCCTCCTCTCGGTAATTTGCTGGCGCAGCAGCAGTTTGGCGCGCCATAGCTGGCTGTTGATGGTCGCAGGCGGGCGGCCCACCAGCTTTGCAATCTCGGAGCTTTCCTTGTGCTCCAAAAAGTACATGACTGCGATCTTTCCGTAAGGCTCACGCAGGTTCCGCACCAGCTGTTCCAGCTCTGCGGCCCCGGCGCGGTCGGCCAGGTTTACCGCCGGGTCGTCGGCGTCGCTGCCGGGTGCGCCGCGCGGCTCCGGCAGGGCATCGTCGCCCGGGGCATCCACCTTGCGCACCCAGGCGCTTTTCAGGTGATCCTTGCATTTGTTGGCCGCCACCCGCACGAGCCACTGTTTGTAATACTGCGGCTCGCATCGGTCGATAGCCGAAAACGCGGAGAGGAAGGTATCCTGGGTCAGGTCCTCGGCGGTGTGGGGCTCGTGCACAAATTGCAGGCAGACCGTGTAGATGAGCTTTTGGTATTGCTGCATCAGCCCGGTAAATTCTTCATTTGTCAGTGCCCACACCTCCCTTGCTTTGTCCTTCTGTATACTAAAACGAATTCCCCGGCGCCGATATTGCAAGCGCGGGGGAATTTTTAAAAAAAGTTTTCTTCTTTGGCTTCCCTCGAGGGGCTGCGCCCGCAGGCGCGTGTCGAAGCGCAACCGCCGTAGGCGGCTCTTAGCGCGGAGACCGAAGCCGTCTGCGAAGCAGACTGATGAGGGGCAGGTGTGTCGTTATCGCCCTTTTACCGGGCAGCCACCGGAAGGCCGCCCCTCATCCGGCCTGCGGCCACCTTCTCCCAAGGGAGAAGGCTTTACAGGTTGATATCCAGCTCCACCGGGCAATGGTCGCTGCCCATCACATCCATCAGGATCGCGGCGGTCTGGATTTTGTCGGCAATGCGGTCACTGACCAGAAAATAGTCGATGCGCCAGCCCGCGTTGCGTTCCCGCGCGCGGAAGCGCATACTCCACCAGCTGTACATACCGGTGGCGTCGGGGTGCAGATGGCGGAAGGAATCCGTGAAGCCCGCCGCCAGCAGCTCGCCCAGCTTACCGCGCTCCTGATCCGAAAAACCCGCCGCGCCGCGGTTGGGGCCGGGGTTCTTCAGGTCAATGTCCTCGTGCGCCACGTTCAGGTCCCCGCACAGGATGACCGGCTTCTCGGCATCCAGCTTTTGCAGGTAGCGGCGCAGGTCATCCTCCCACTGCATACGGTAGTCGATGCGGGCCAACTCGTTCTGGGAGTTGGGCACATAGAGGTTCACGAGGTAAAAGTCCGGGTATTCCAGCGTGATGGCGCGGCCCTCGTGGTTGTGGATATCCTCGTCCAGGCCGTACCGCACCGAAAGCGCCGGTTCCCTGGCCCAGATGGCCGTGCCGGAGTAGCCTTTTTTATCGGCGCTGTATATGTACTCGGTGTAACCTTCGGGCGCAAAATCCGCCTGCCCGGGCTGCATTTTCGTTTCCTGGATGCAGAAGAAATCCGCGTCAAGGGTGTTGAACACATCCTCAAACCCCTTTTTCAGACAGGCTCGCAGACCGTTGACATTCCAGCTGATAAATTTCATGTGGGTGGCTCCTTTTTATACTTTTTTCACCGCATTCTTCTTCCACGCCCCGGTGGCAAATCTGGCGACAAAACAAATCACACGGCAGACCCAGTCAACCAGCATGGCGTACCAGACGCCGACCGCACCCATGCCCATATTGACGCAGAGCACCCAGCTCAGGCCCATGCGCCATACCAGCATGGAAATCGTGGCGACCACCATCGTGTACCGCACATCGTTGGCGGCGCGCAGGGCGTTGGGCAGCACAAAGCTGGCCGGCCACAGCAAAATTGAAAAGCCGTTGTGGATCATGACTAGCGTGAACGCCAGCGCCCGGGTCTCCGGCGTCAGGGTGTACATACTCAAAATCTCGTTGAGCAGCAGCAGCACCGTAACATTCACCGCGCCCTGGGCGATGTAATCCCACAGCAGCAGCTTTTTGGTGTAATATTTCGTCTGTTCAAAGTCCTGTGCACCGACGCAGCGGCCCACGACGGTAATCATGGCAAGGCCCATGGCGTTGCCCACAATGCAGCCGATGGCGTCCAGGTTGTTCGCCACCGCGTTGGCTGAGATATGCACCGTGCCGAACAGCGAAATCATCGAGACGACCAGCACGCGGCCCAGCTGGAACAGACTGTTTTCAAACGCCGAGGGGACGCCGATGTACAGGATGCTCTTGACGGTTTTGCCTTCCAGCCGGGTGACGCTGCGGGGCGTGATCTGCAGCACATAGTCGGGCCGCGCTGCCAGCGACAGGATGATAACCGCGCCCACCGCGCGGGAAATCAGCGTAGGCACCGCGACGCCCGCGACGCCCATCTTCAGCACAAACACGCAGAGCGCGTTTCCGCAGAAGTTGATGGCATTGACGATGACCGATACTTTCATCGATACTGCGCTGTTGCCGGTGGAGCGGAAGATGGCCGCGCCCGCATTGTACAATGCCAGAAACGGAAAGGACAGCGCCGTGATGGTAAAGTAGGTCAAGCAGGCCTGCATGACATCGTCGGTGATCGTGCCGAAGAAGAGCCGCAGCTGTGCCGTGCGGGTGATAAGGCAGAACGCCGCCACGCCCACGCCCAGAATGGCACTGAGCGTCACGAGCTGTCCGGCGCTGTGGGCGGCCTCCTCACGCCGTTTGGCACCCAGGTGCTGGCTGGTAACGACCGCACCGCCGGTAGCCAGCGCGCCGAACAACGTAATGATAAGCTGGTTGATCATATCGACAAGCGAAACGCCGGAGATGGCGGCCTCACCCACCGAGGATACCATGACGGTATCTGCCATACCTACGAGGATTTCCAATGCCTGCTCTATGATGAGCGGCCACAACAGCGTAAGCAGCTGCCGATTGGTAAATAACCTTTCTTTTTTCAATTTTTCAAAGCATCTCACTTTCCCAGGTTGAGTATACCACAAAAAAAGTCCCCGCGCAATGCGCGGGGGGATAAAAGGCTTCCCCTTTGGGGGAAGCTGTCCGCGAAACGGACTGATGAGGGGCGGCCTTGCCTTACTGCCTCTTTACGGGGACACTACCATAGACGCGCCCCTCATCCGGCCCTGCGGGGCCACCTTCCCCCAAGGGGGAAGGCATGGGGTTTTATTCATACCGCAGCGCCTCGATCGGGTCCAGCTTCGCCGCTTTATTGGCGGGGTAATACCCGAAGAACACGCCAATCGCCATACTGAACCCTACGGCAATCACAATGGCCGCAAGACTCGGGCGCGCCGTATAGCCCACGGCCTTGCTCAACGCTGCGCCCAGCCCCAGGCCCAGCACAATGCCGATGGCACCGCCAATCAGGCAGAGAATAACACTCTCGGTGATGAACTGCATCCGGATGGCCGACGCGGGGGCCCCCAGCGCTTTGCGGGTACCGATCTCGCGGGTGCGCTCGGTGACGGAGACCATCATGATATTCATGACGCCGATGCCGCCGACCAGCAGCGACAGCGCCGCAATGGCCGAAATGCCCAGTGAAATCGTGCTCATCATTTCAGACATCGAATCCAGCAGGCTCGCCAGGCTCGACGCGCTGGCGGTCCAGGAATCGTTGCGGGTGTAGTAGCTGGCAAAGAAATCGCCCACCGTGTCCACAAAGGTGGTCACGTTCACGCTGCCGCCGTTTGCCACCACCGTGATGCTCTGGTAGCCTGCGCCCGCGCCGACGATGGACTTTGCCACGTCCAGTGGGATATAAAAGTTCGTCTGGATGCTGTCATCGTCGCTGCCGCCGAACATGCTGGAGTAGTTATCCTCTGTGTATTTATATACGCCTTGTATATAGAACGTATACAAATTCTTGTTGATCGTCAGCGTGACCGCCTTGCCGATGGCCTCCTGCGCGGTGCCGCCGACAGCCTGTTCGACGAATTTTTCTGACACACAAGCGACTCTGCGGCCCGCGTCCTTTTCATCGTCAAGCCAGCGTCCATACAAAATCTGCGAATCTGCGCCAAGATTTTCCAGTGTGGCAGTATTGGCACCGCTGACGCTGGTCTTGATGGTCGTGGTCGGGTCGCCGTACTTGGCAATCGTCCCATCGCCTACTTGCTGGGAAAGTTCGATGTGATCCACCTGCGTCGGGAAGGTGGCCATAAAGTCATCCATCATATCCTGGGTGATGAGGTCGGAATCCGACGGCTGCGAGTCCATGAACCGGCGCAGCCGGACACCCTGGGATGTGCCCGAGGTACTGGAACTGCTTTTCTGCGTTACCGTGACCGAAATGTTGCTGGCACCCATGCCGGACATCGAGTCCATGACCGAGCCGGTCATGCTGTTGCCGACCGTTTCAATGGCGATGACCGCTGCAATGCCGATGATGATACCCAGCATCGTGAGCAGGCTGCGCATCTTGTTGGACTTGACGCTGGTCAGCGCCATGCTGATATTCTCAAAAAGCTGCACGTTCGCCTGTCCCCTTTCGTTCGCCCACGATCAGGCCGTCGCGCAGCGTCAGCACCCGCTGGCATTCCTCGGCCAGTTCAGAGTTGTGCGTGATGAGCACGATGGTCTTGTGGTATTTTTCATGCAGTTCGTGAAAGAGGTTCATCACGACGCGGCTGGTCTGGCTGTCCAGTGCGCCGGTCGGCTCGTCAGCCAGAATCAGCGCAGGCTCGTTGACCATGGCGCGGGCAATCGCCACACGCTGCCTCTGGCCGCCGGAAAGCTCGTTCGGCTGGTGCTTCATGCGCTCGGCCATGCCAACGCGGTCCAGCCACTCCTTGGCGCGGCGGGTACGCTCGCCCGCCGGGACGCCCGCGTACAGCATCGGCAGTTCGACGTTTTTCAGCGCACTCTGGCGGCCGATCAGGTTGTAGGTCTGGAACACAAAGCCTATCTTGCGGTTGCGGATGGCCGCCAAGTCGTTGTCGTCGGCGTCGTGGATGTTCACGCCGTCCAGCACGTACTCCCCCGCTGTGGGCTTGTCCAGCACGCCGATAATGTTCATCAGCGTGGATTTGCCCGAGCCGGACTCACCCACGATGGCGACGAACTCGCCGGGGTAGACGGTCAAATCAATGCCGTGCAGGATTTCCAGCTCGTTCGGCTGGCCGATGTAGTAGCTTTTGCGGATGCCCTGCATCTGGATGAGCGGCTGTGCGGGGTGCGCGGCCTCGTCACCAATCAGGGTCTGCGCGATATTTTGCGCGAACTGTTGTGTATTTTCCGGCATCACTGACCTCCCGGGCCGCCGGGGCCGCCGCCACCGGGGCCGCCCGCCGGGGCGTCGCCGCCGCCCATGACCACGGTGCCCTCCGGCATATTGCTGGGGTCGCCGACGTAAAGATCGCCGTTCTCCATCACCTGCATCCCGTCGCTGGACGAGCTAGTCTCCACGCCCTGGGTCAGGTCGGCCGTGGCGCGGATGACGTCGCCCTCGTTCAGATCGTCGCCGGTGATCTCAACGTAGTAATCGTTGGTGTCGCCCTCGGTGACGGCGACCTGCTCAAAGGTCATGTCCACGCCCTCGCCGCCGGTCTTACGCAGCACGTAGGTCGAGCCGTCGTCGTTGGTGCCTACTGCGTCACGCGGGACGGTAAAGACGTTATCCTTCTCGCTGACGATGATCTCCACTTTGGCGGAAATGCCGATGAGCAGGCCGCTGTCCTGGTTGTTGACCGTGACAGTCGCGCCGAAACTGCCGCTGTCGTTGGCGACCGGATCTATGCGGGTCAGCGTGCCGGTGACGGTGTCCTCGGTAGCATCGCTGGTAATGTTGCACTGCATGCCGGCTTTCAGCTTGCCCACCGAGCTGGCGGGGATCGTGACCTCGACGGTCAGGTTGTCCACGTCCTGAATGGTGGCAACTGCACCGCTGCACACGTCACCCACGGTGGCGTTCAGCGCCGTGATGGTGCCGTCCATCGTGGCGGTCAGGGTGCAGTTATCCAGTGCGGTCTGCAAGCTGGTCAGGGTGTCGTCCTCGCGCTGGGACTGCTCAAGCTTCGTCTCGGTGTTGTCCACGCTGCGGGACGCGCTGGTGGCAGCCTTCTGGTAGGACTGCTGGGCCTTGTCCAGCGCCTGGGCCAGCTGCTCGATCTGGTTGTAGCACTGGCTGACGGCGTCAAAGCCCTGCAGGCCCAGCTCCGGGATGCTGCACTGGCCCTTGGCGACGCTCTCACGGTTGGTGTAATCGTCGATCTGCCCCTGCAGACCCGCGGCGCGGTCGGCGTCGCCGTCCTGCTGGGCCTGGGTCAGCTGGATGCGCAGATTCGCCAGGGTGTTTTCGTACCCGGCAATTTCCTCAGCGTAGCGGGTGTAATACTCGGTGACGATCTCACGGTTTGTCTTACCGCTGTTGCTGCCGTCTGCCATTGAGCCGTAGTAGTCATCCAGGCCGAGGGTGTCGTACTTTTTCTGGGCTTCTTCCAGATCCGCCCGGGCACTGGCCAGGTCGGTGGCCTGATCCTCGACAGCCTGGTCATAACTCTTCTGGGCGTCGGTCTGGGTGTCGCTGAGCTTCAGCTCGGCGTTGGCGATCTGCTTTTCCACATCGGTGGTGTCCAGCGTGGCAATGACGTCGCCCTTTTTGACCGTATCGCCCACAGCCACATTGACCGCCGTGACCTTGTAGGTCTTGACGGAATCCGAGGCGGTGACGCTGGCGCTGCTGCCGGACTTTACCGTGCCGTTGACGTTTACCGAATCGCTGAGGGTCGTCTTTTGCAGGACGGTCGTGCGCACATACTGGTAGGTCGTACCGGCGGCCGCCTTATTGGCCTTGCGCACAACGCTGGTGATGGCCAGCGCGATAACGAGCACAATGACCAAAAAGATCATCAGTTTTTTGTGGCGTTTGACCCAAGCCAACGGGCCGCGCCGGGTTTTTGTTTGTTCTGCCATACCGGGTTCCCTTCTGTGTGTGGAGATTTTTTGACAAAATTTAGTATAAAGGGCAAATGTGTTTAAACTATGAAAGAAGCATGAAAAAGCGGCACACCTTTGGGAAAGTGTGCCGCTGTATAAGTCGTGCTATGGTAGGGGTCGATGCCCGCATCGACCTGCGGGGCGTCGAGGACGCCGCCTCCTACAAAACCTGTTAGTGCCGTAGGGGCCGGGCATGCCCGGCCCGCAACATATGGAATACCGCGCAGTTCGGGCCAAGCTGAGGGCCGGACATGTCCGGCCCCTACCCCGCTCCTTTTTCGCCCGGGTTTACCGCTCCTCGCGGAAATAGGCCAGGCCCAGGTGTGCCGGGGGCTGGTTTTCTTTCTTCTTGCGCATGGATACCACAATCAAAACCACAATCGTAACGACGTAGGGCAGCATCTGCACCAGGTCGGTGATGTGGCTTGCCATCGTGATGCCCAGCAGCGTTGGCAGGAACTGATACAGCCAGTAGAGCATACCGAACAGGTACGCGCCCCAGATGGCGTTCAGCGGTTTCCAGGTCGTGAAGATGACCAGCGCCACGGCCAGCCAGCCCAGCGCCTCGATCTGCCCGGTGGTGGCCCAGATGCCCTGGTTGTAGTCCAGCACGTAGTACAGGCCGCCAATGCCGCAGATGCCCGCGCCGATACAGGTCGCCAGGTACTTGTACAGCGTAACGTTGATGCCCGCCGCATCTGCGGTGGCGGGGTTCTCACCCACGGCGCGCAGGTTAAGGCCCGCGCGGGTGCGGGTCAAAAACCAGTGCAGCGCAATCGCCAGTGCAATGGCGGCATAGACGAGGAACCCGTAGCTGAACACGACCTGCCCGAAGCCGCCCAACGTGGACAGCACCGGGATTTTGGCGCTGAATGCCTTGTTGGCGATGGGGGCAGCAGAGTAGCTGGCGCCGTTTAAGATAAACACGCCGAAGAAGTTCGCCACGCCCATACCGAAGGTCGTCAGCGCCAGGCCGGTGACGTTCTGGTTGGCGCGCAGGGAAATCGTCAGGAATGCGTAAATCAGGCCACCCGCCATGGATGCCAGAATAGCGCAGGTCAGGGCAATGACAACGCTGACCGCGCCGCTCGGGTTGGCGGCGGTATTCTCATAGGCCCAGGCGCTGGCAAAGCCGGCAAAGCCGCCCAGGTACATGATGCCCGGCACGCCCAGGTTCAGGTTGCCGGATTTCTCGGTCACAGTCTCGCCCAGCGCACCGTACATGATAATTGTACCAAAGGGGATGGCGCGTAAAATCCATGCAATCAAACTGCTGTGCATATCACTTGCCCTCCTTGTGTGCGCCGCGCGGGATGACGCGGTAGTTGATGAAGAACTCACTGCCGAGGATGAAGAAGAGGATGATGCCGGTGATGATGTCAGCAGCGTACTCGTTCAGCGAGTAGGCGGACGCAATCTCCGACGCGCCGCGCTCCAGGAACACGAGCAGGAAGGAGATCAGCGCCATATAGAAGGTGTTGAACTTTGCCAGCCAGGCCACGATGATAGCCGTGAAGCCGCGCCCATTGGCGGAGGCCGTGGAAATCGTCTGATCCTTGCCCGCGACGATGAGGAAGCCGCACAGGCCGCAGATGGCACCGGAAATCAGCATCGTGCGCACCGTGACGCGGCGGACGTTGATGCCCGCGTACCGCGCGGTGTTCTCGCTCTCACCGACGACGGAAATTTCATACCCCTGCTTGGAGAAGCGCAGGTAGGCGTACATGACGAAGGTCAGCACAATGACAACGATGATGTTGATCGTATAGCGCTGGCCCAAAATGACCGGGAACCAGCCCGCCTTGGTGGCCTTGTTCAGCGTGCCAAGGCTGGACGCCTGGCCGCGCATGATGTTGGTCATGCAGGCGACGATCGACGTTGCCACGTAGTTCATCATCAGGGTAAACAACGTCTCGTTCGTGTTCCAGCGGGACTTGAACCACGCAGGGATGAAGCCCCACAGCGCACCGGCGGCAATGCTGCCCAGCGCCATGGCCGCAAACAGCAGCGGCAGCGGCAGGTTGTTGCCCTGGTACACCATGATGAGGGCGGCGGTCAGGCCGCCAATCAGAATCTGACCCTCGCCGCCGCAGTTCCAGAAGCGCATCTTGAACGCGGGGGCCAGCGCGATGCCGACGCAGAGCAGTGTGGACAGATCGCGCAGCATCCAGCTGAAGCGGGTCATGTTGGCAAAGGTGCCGCTCCACATGACGCCGTAGACGGCCAGCGGGTTCAGGCCGGTGACGAAAAAGATAAACAGCGCATCGACGACCAGCGCCAGCAGAATGGCAATGGCACGCACAGCGATCTTCTGGGGCATCGTGGTCCCCTCGCGCTTGGCAATGCGCAGCAGCGGCTCGCGGGCCGCAGCGGCAGTCTGACTCATGCCTGCTCCTCCTTTACCAGGTTGGTCATACGCAGACCGACCTCTTCCTTCGTGGTCTTGCGGCCGTCGAGAATGCCGTTGACCTTGCCGCCGCAGAGCACGACGATACGGTCACACAGTTCCAGCAGGACGTCCAGATCCTCGCCGACATAAATGACCGCCACACCGCGCTTTTTCTGCTCGTTCAGCAGATGGTAAATCGTGTAGGACGTGTTGATATCCAGCCCGCGCACCGCGTAGGCGGTCATCAATACGATGGGGTCGGCGGCCAGTTCGCGGCCCACCAGCACCTTCTGCACGTTGCCGCCGGACAGGCGGGAGACGGGGGTGTTCAAATCGGGCGTGACGACGCCCAGTTCTTTTTTGATGGTCTCGGCCAGGTCGTGCGGGGCCTTGCGGTCGACAATGGGCGAATGTCCCTTGCCGTAGCTTTTCAGCATCATGTTGTCGGTCATGCCCATCGAGCCGACCAGGCCCATGCCCAAGCGGTCCTCCGGCACGAAGGAGAGGTGGATGCCCGCCTCGCGGATGGCCTTGGGGCTTTTGCCGATGAGCTGCACCGGGGCGCTGGCCTCGGGGGCGTAGTACTCAATGCTCGCGCCGCTCTCGGTGGGCTGCAGGCCCGCGATGGCCTCCAGCAGCTCCTTCTGGCCGTTGCCGGAAATGCCCGCAATGCCCAGAATTTCACCGCCGTAGACCGGGAAGGAGGCGTCGTCCAGCACGGTGATACCCTCGGCGCTGTGCACGGTCAAATGCTGGATGTCCAGCCGCTTGACCGGGTCGACCGGCTCGGGGCGGTCGATGTTCAGCTCGACTTTCTCGCCCACCATCATTTCGGTCAGCTTGGCCTCGTCGGCGTCCCTGGTGGCAATGTCGCCCACATACGCACCCTTGCGCAGGATGGCAACGCGGTCACTGATGGACAGCACCTCGTGCAGCTTGTGGGTGATGATGATAACCGCCTTGCCGTCGGCCTTCATGTTGCGGATGACGCTGAACAGCTTCTCGGTCTCCTGCGGGGTCAGAACCGCCGTGGGTTCATCCAGAATCAGGATATCCGCGCCGCGGTAGAGCACCTTGACGATCTCCAGCGTCTGCTTCTGGCTGACGCTCATCTCGTAGACCTTCTGGTCAAGGTCGAGGTTGAACTCATATTTTTCGCAGATGGCGCGGGCCTTGTCGTGGACTTTTTTCAGGTCGAATTTTTCGCCGCCGCCCATGGACAGGGCGATATTTTCGGTGGCGGAGAACACATCCACGAGCTTAAAGTGCTGGTGGATCATGCCGATGCCCAGATCCAGCGCGTCACGCGGGGAGCGGATGGTCACGGCCTTGTCTCCGACGTAGATTTCGCCCTCATCGGGGAAGTAGATACCGGCGATCATGTTCATCAGCGTGGTCTTGCCGCTGCCGTTTTCACCCAGCAGGGCCAGAATTTCACCGCGGCGCACGCCCAGGGAGACATCCTTGTTGGCCACGACCGGGCCGAAGGTTTTGGTAACGTGCTCCAAGCGCACAGCATATTCGTTCTGCGCCATTATGCAGGCTCCTTTCAAGAGTCAAGTAGGTAGGGGCCGGGCATGCCCGGCCCGCAGCCTTGCGCGGCCACCCATAAGCGGGCAATCGCGGTCACGCTGCGGGCGAGGCATGCCTCGCCCCTACAGGGATTCAAAAAATCAAGGCAGGAACAATTTTGTGATTGTGGTGCGGCCAACGGTTCGGGGCATCGTGGAGGCCGACCCTTACATCTTCGTAGGGGCGGATTCTATATCCGCCCGCGGTACCTGCCGTAAGCTGCACGGGCGCATATGGAATGCGCCCCTACGGCCCGATTTGCAACGACAGATATAACCACCAAAAGGGAAGGCTGCGTTTCTACCGCAGTCTTCCCTTGATGACTCAATCAGAATCAGGCGACAGGGTCAGCATCCTCAATGATGCCGTCGATGCGCAGGGAGAAGGTCGGGGCTGCGCGCAGCTCGCCCTCGTGGAAGTAACCGTCGGAGATGGCCTCCTTGGTCTCACCCTGGTACACGGCAACCGGGCTGCCAGTGCTGAAATCGTAGTAAGTCAGGTCGATGGGGGCGGTGGTGACCTCCGCGCCGTCGACGGTGAACTTGCTGGTGTCGAAGACATGCAGGCTGCCGTCCTTCAGCGCAGCCTCAACCTCGGCGACCTTCTCGGCGGTGCCGTCGGCAACTTCGGGGCCAAGGTCGGTGATGGCGACAGCGCCATCCTCATAGCCCTTGCACCAGTCCTGCGGGATGCTGCCGGCCTGCGCACCCTCGAACAGCTCCTTGTAGTAGACCTTCCAGACGTTGGTGGCAGAGGTCAGGGCAGCGGTGGGGGCGGTGGCAAGCATATCGATGTTGTAGCCGACGGAGTAGCAGATCTTGCCGGTATCCTTCAGCTTCTGGGTTGCGGCAGGGGCACCGGTAGAGTCAGCGTGCTGGCCGATGATGACCGCACCGTTGGCGATCAGGGCCTCGGCGGCAGCGCCCTCCTTGTCGATATCGAACCAGGAGTTGGTGTACATGACTTCCATCTGGACATCGGGGTAAACGCTCTGGACGCCCAGGAAGAAGGCGGTGTAGCCGGAGACGACCTCGGCGTAGTTGTAAGCGCCCACGTAGCCGATCTTGACCTTGCCGTCAGCGGTGAAGCTGTCAGGCTGGGTCTCGGGGGTCAGCGTGCCAGACTCGACCAGGTCTTTGACCTTCATGCCGGCGACGACACCGGAGACGTAGCGGCTCTGGTAAACGGCAGTGAAGGCGTTGTAGAAGTTGTCGAGGTCGGAGATGGCGGCGAAGTCGCCGGTCATAGCCACGAAGTTGATATCAGGGTACTTCTCGGCTTCCTCTTCCATGTAGGTCTGATGGCCGTAGGAGTTGGAGATGATCAGGTTGCAGCCCTGGCCGACAAGGTCCTCGGCTGCATCGGCGGTGCCGCCGCCCTCGGCGATCTTGTACTTCCAGACGATCTGGTCGTCGCTCATGCCCAACTCGGCAGCGGCTTCCTTGATGCCGTTGATGTGCGCGGCGCTGTAACCTTCGGTCTCATCGCCCAGGATGATGGCACCGACCTTGACGTCGGGGGCCTGGTTGTCGCTGCTGCCCTCAGCAGTAGCGGCAGAGGCAGTGGCAGTGCTGGCAGCGGTGTCTGCAGTGGAACCACAGGCAGCCAGGCTGAACACCATAGAGGTGGCCAGCAGAATACCCATCAATTTCTTCATGTGTGTTGTTCCTCCCTGTTGTGTGTGCATAAATAGCAAAAATGCGTTTCATTTTGTCGGAACGTGCCGGAAATCAACGCATTTTGTAACCTTGCATGACCCATTGTAGACGCTTTACAAACCGTTTGCAATAATTTTTAAATTTTTGTGAAAAGTTTGGCGAAAAGGGTAAATGTTTTGCCTGCGTGCACACAACATCGAGCAGAACGCACAACAAAAAAAAGCAAAAGTCATACTTTGTTGTACAAAAGTATGACTTTTGGAGGGCTTTGTATAAGTACCGGAACTATTACGATACTAGGGATATTTTGGCGTTTTTGCTTTTTACGCCAAGCTCACCATCCACTTTCTCTTACGGAACACCACCAGCGACACCACAAGGCGGAACAGTTCCTCCGCCGTCAGCAGCGTGTACACGCCCACAATGCCCCAGTGCAGTATATAGGCCGCAAAAAAGCACAGCGGAATGCCGATGCCCCAGGTGCCCGCTATGTCGATGATCATGACCATCCGGGTGTTGCCGCCGCTTTTCAGGATGCCGCCGCCCAAAATCATGTTTTCCACTTTAATGGGCGCATACAGCGCAAACACCACCAGCAGCATGTGGCCCAAGGTGCGGACTTCGCCTTCCACGCGGTACAGCCCCACGTACTGCCCGGCCAGCCCGACCAGCAGTGATGAAACCACCGCCGCGCCCACCAGCCCGGTGACCATGATCTTCTTGGCGTCGCCGTAGGCTGCGTCGTACTCCTTGCGGCCCAGCCGCTTGCCGATCAGCACGCCCGCCGCCGCGGAAAGTCCGCTGAGCGCCCCGACGATGAGGCTTTGTATCGGGCAGGTCAGCGTGTAGGCCGCCAGATTCTGCGTGCCCAGGTGTCCATACACGGCGGATTCCACGTTCTGGCCCAGGCTCCACAAAAACTGGCTGACCAGAATCGGCGTGATCATGCCCAGATAGTCCCGCCGGGTGATTTTGGTAAAATGCAGCGAGGGCTGCACCCGCTCGCCGTCCTGCCGCAGACAGTGTAGGAATCCCGTCGCGATGAGCGCCAGATTTACCAGCTGCGACACCAGCGTGGCAATCGCCGCCCCGCGCACCCCGCAGGCGGGCAGGCCCAGCTTGCCGAAAATCAGCACATAGTTCAGCACCACGTTAGAAAGCACCGCGCCGATGCTGGCCGCGAAGGGAATGTTCGCGTGCCCCCTGCAGCGCAGCCAGGCAGACAAGACCGTGGAAAGGCCCATCGGCGCGAAGGAGAACGCGATAATTTTAAAGTAGACGCATCCCTCGGCGATGATGGCAGCATCCTTTGTGTACAGCCCCAGAATCTGCGCCGTCGCCCCCAGCGAGACGCCCAGGAACACCCCCGCCAGGCACAGGCTTATCACGGTGCTCAGCGTCAGGCTGCTCCACGCCTCTTTTTTATCCCCTGCGCCGAGAAATTGGGCAATGAGAATGCCCGCCACCGTGCCCACCGAGCCGCTGACTACATTGAAAATCATCGAATAGTTGCCGCCCAGCCCCACAGCCGCGATGCTGACTGCCCCCAGCTGGCCAATCATGATTTGATCCACGATAGAAAACGACGCCTGCAGCATACTTTGCAGTGTGACCGGCACAGCAATTTTGCCCAGTTCCCTTATAAATTTTGACATGATACGCCTCCTGTGCTCTCCCTCGGCAGCAATGTGACCGGCAGTACGATCTTTTCCGCGCAGCTCTGGCCGCGGCCCATGGCCTCGATACTGGCGACGGCAATGCCCGCCCGCAGCGCGGCGTCCTGCCGTACCGTCGTCAGCGACGGGTATCCGGTGCGGCTGGCCTCGCTGTCGTCAAAGCCAACAACGGCCATATCCCCCGGCACCCGCAGCCCCTTGGCCTGCAAAAAGCGCATACATTCCAGCGCGTAAAAATCCGACACTGCGAAGATGGCCGTGATGCCGGATGTGCGCAGAGTTGCGAAATTTTCTTCATAAAACTGCTGCCGGGGCCGGGCCTGCACCGGAACCTGCCAGCGGGTCACACGGTCGGGGCCAAAGGCCGCTGCAAAGCCGTCCATTCGCTCCTTGTCCATGCAGATATTGTTGTCTGCCAGGCAGAGCGCCCGGGTGTGGCCTGCGGCTTTCAGGTATTGCCCGGCCTGCCGCCCGCCGTCGGCGTGGTCGATCACGAGATTGACCACACCCGGACAGCCCTGCATATAGCCGTCGTACACGACGATGGGCGTGCGGATGGCCTGGCGCAGTGCGGCATAGTCAGCCTCACAGAAGCCCATCAGAATCAGCCCTTCCATCCGCCACATCGACGCAAACGCCGGGACCTCATCCAGTGTCCGGGTGGTTTTAACCATCAAGAAGAAGCCCTTTTCGTTTGCCTCGCGGGAGAGTGCGTTCAGCGACGCTGTGACGAAGCCATCCTCCAGGACTTTGCCCTCGTACTTGGGGCTGTCATCGACGACCACGCCGATGATGCGGGAGCTTTTCTGCGCCAGCCAGACGCCCGCCATATCGGGGATATAGCCCACAGCTTCCAGCTCCTGCCAGACGCGCTGGGCCGTGCGCGGTGACATTTTGGACGTCTTGCCGTGGATGACGTTGGACACTGTGGCCGTGCTCAGCCCCAGCCGCTCTGCGATATCCACAATGCGGATACGTTTTTCCTGCATGGTGCGCCCCCTCTCTGTACTTCCATTATGCAGCGCACTACCATTATACGGCAGAGGCCGCCCCAGGGCAAAGGTTAAACGTGTAACCACGCACAGAAAATTTCCGTTAATTTTGGTGAAACCGCCAGCACCGGGCATACTTTACCGCTTATGAATAAACTTCCTGTCCAATCCCTGCTTGGCGGCGGCGTTCAGGACGACCCAGGTCAGGAATACCTCGATGGGCAGCATGATCGTGTTTTTCACCGCACCGGAGGTCAGGTAGTACAGGTACCCCTTACCGTAGAGCATGGCTTTCCACACGCTGCCCAACAAGACATTGCTGCCGTAGTTGATGATGAGCCGCGTCACAATAATGCGCGGCAGCGTCGGTTTGCGGCGGTAGAGCATGACGCCGTAGATCAGCCCCGACAGCACCGCCGTGACAAGGTAGCCGGGGAAATACGGCTCGCCGTAGCCGGAGAGCAGAAAGCCGACGCTGTCAATGATGGCACCGGCCATCATGCCCACGACCGGGCCGTAGCAGCTGCATCCCAGCGACACGGCCAAAAAACTAAAGTAGATTTTCAGGCTCGGCCCCATCAGGTAGATGGGCAGGCTTTCCAGCACGATGGCCATAGCGCAGACCAGGCCCGAGAACGCCAGCACGCGGGGGTTGTTCAGCTCCCGCCGGGCGGTGCGCCAGTAGTCGGGGGTGAGAACGGACAGGGTTTGTTCGGATACAGTGCACATAAAAAATCCTCCTTTGTGCGTTTGCCGCACAAGGGAGGAGGCAATTTTGGTTGGGACGGGCACAACGCCGCATCCGCCGTTGCACACCATCATGCAGCAGTGGGATGCGGAACCCGCACCGCGAACCTTGCGGTCACTTCGTCCTGCCACAACTCCCCGTTGGTCAGGCACTTCGGGGCAGCGCCCCACGCGCGGATTCCTACTCTGCGATATCGTTTTTTATTATACACGGGTTTTGGGGAAATGCAAGGGGAAGTTTTTCTTCCGCTGAGCCTTGGGGATTTTACTGCCCGCTCGCCCCATAGTTTGCCAGCACTCTCGCGCTGGGGTCGTTGACGTCGCAGTGAGGCCATGCCTTGTTAGGCATCCAGTAATCCACGATCATCTCCGCCTGGCCGGGGTAGTACTTCTCAAAAATTTCGCGGTACAGCAGGCTTTCCTTGGTAAAGGGGCGGCCATAGGTGTACTTGCCGCACTTCTCGGCAAACTCGCGGTCTGTGTAGATCGTCTCGGCATACTCCTTCAGATCGTCCACCATCGAGTGGCCCACCGCGTCGCTGAAGGCGGCCTTCTCGCGCCAGAGGATGCTCTCGGGAAGCCAGTCGCCCTCGAAAGCCTTGCGCAGCAGGTACTTACCCTTGCCGTAGGTGTTCAGCTTCTTCTCGGGGTCGATGGCCATGACGTACTTGACGAAATCCAAGTCGCCGAAAGGCACGCGGGCTTCCAGGCTGTTGACGCTGATGGAACGGTCGGCGCGCAGCACGTCGTACATATACAGTTCGCGGATGCGCTTCTGGCTCTCGGCCTGGAACGCGGCGGCGCTGGGTGCGTAGTCGGTGTACTTGTAGCCGAACAGCTCATCGGAAATCTCACCGGTCAGCAGCACGCGGATGTCGGTGTGCTCGTGGATATACTTGCAGACGAGATACATACCCACCGACGCGCGGATGGTCGTGATATCCCAGGTGCCCAGCATGGCAATGACGCTTTCCAGCGCATCCAGGACGATGTCCTTGTTGATGATGACCTCGGTGTGATCGGCGTGCAGGTAGTCAGCCACCTGCTTGGCGTATTTCAGGTCGATGGCGTCCTCGCTCATGCCGATGGCAAAGGTGCGGATGGGCTTGCCCAGCTTTTTGGCCGCAATGGCGCAGACCAGGCTGGAATCCAGACCGCCGGAGAGCAGGAACCCAACCGGCGTGTCGGCATCCAGCCGCTTGTCCACACCCGCGACGAGCTTTTCCCGGATGTTCGTCAATACATCGGGAAGTTCATCCTGGCTGTACGCGGGGGTGTCGGCGATATCGCAGTACCGCACGAACTGACCATTGCAGTAATAGCTGCCGATGGGGAACGGATAGATTTTTTTGCATAGCCCCACGAGGTTTTTCGCCTCGGACGCAAAGGCAATGCAGCCGCTCGCGCTGTACCCGTAGAACAGCGGGCGGATGCCGATGGGGTCGCGGGCGGCGATGAGCAGCTTTTTCCGGCTGTCGTACAGAATCATCGCAAACTCAGCGTCCAGATGCTTGAACATATCCAGGCCGTATTTGTAGTAGAGCGGCAGGATGATCTCGCAGTCGGAGTCGGACTCAAAGGTGTAGCCTTCGGCTTCCAGTTCGGCTTTGACGGGGCGGAAGCCGTACAGCTCGCCGTTGCAGGCCACGCAGTCCGCACCGCGGAAGAAGGGCTGCATGCCCTCGGGCGTCAAGCCCATAATGGCGAGACGGCCAAAGCCCAGCAGGCCGAACTCGGTCTCGGCCACACGCTGGTCGTCCGGCCCGCGGCTGGTGGTACGCAGCAGATACTCCGTAAACGTTTCCTTGGGCAGATCATGCCCGGCATAACCCATAATGCAGCACATTGTTTGTTTCTCCTTTTCGGTCTTACACTTTCCGAATGGTAAAACAAAAAGACAGCCCATTCGCCCTGTCATTAGGACGAATCGCTGTCTTGATCCGCGGTGCCACCTAAATTACCGCAGCCGAAATAAGGGCATACGGTCACTTTTTCCGTACACGTTCACCTTTGAAACGCTGCCGCTGTAACGCACGGCCTGCGGCGCACCCTACTCTTTGCATTTCAGGCCGCAGCTCCGGGGTGTTCTTTCGCGCCCTGTCACCGTCCCGGCTTACACCAAATGCCAGGCTCTCTGTGCGGGTCTTGGGCGGTACTTTTCCCCATCAACGCTTTTGTTGAGTAAAGAATAACACGGTCATGCAGTCCTGTCAAGAATAAATTTCAGATTTTTGGGCGTCCGCCCTGTTTTTTTCAGCAGGTCGGCGGCACGGCGGGTGCGCCGTGCTTCGTCATCTTGCACAACTTTGACCCGGTTCCGCAATTTTTGCAAGGTTGCCGAATGATTCTTGCAAATATTCGTGATGCAAAATTCCATACTATGGAACGCTATTCCATCTGCCGAATTTTGCCGCGCACCGCAGTTCCACCCTGCGGAATCGCATCGTTCTGCCGCCCGCGCCTTCATCTAAGCAACCGCCGCAATGGCCAAAACCGCCGCTGCATGGTACACTGAGGATGACAATATACGTGTGCTCTGTGCCGCGCCTCTACCCTGCGCGGGCACGCCACCCACAAGCTGCAGGCCCTGCCTGCAAGGAGGAAAACTATGGCAAAAAATGCGATCGTCGGTCAGTCCGGCGGCCCGACTTCCGTCATCAACGCCAGTCTCGCGGGCGTGTATGAAAGCTGCAAGCGCCGCGGCGCGGGCAAGGTCTACGGTATGCTGCACGGCGTGGCCGGCCTGTTAGAGCGCCGCACCTGCGTACTGGACGACAAGCTGAAAACCGCACTGGACATTGAGCTTTTGAAGCGCACGCCGTCCAGCTATCTGGGTTCCTGCCGCTACAAGCTGCCCGACTGGCACACCGCCGATGGCGAGGCCGTCTACATCCAGCTGTTTGAGATCCTGAAGGAGCTGGACATCGGCTACTTCTTCTACATCGGCGGTAACGACTCGATGGACACCATCGGCAAGCTGGCCGACTACGGCGCACACATCGGCAGCGACATCCGCTTTATGGGCGTGCCCAAGACCATCGACAATGATCTGATGGTCACCGACCACACCCCGGGCTACGGCAGCGCCGCCAAGTACATCGGTGTCGTGATGAAGGAGATCATCCGCGATGCGACAGTCTACGGCACCAAGTACGTGACCATTGTTGAAATCATGGGCCGCAACGCGGGCTGGCTGACCGCCGCCGCTGCATTGGCCAAGGCCGAGGACTGCGAGGGCGTGGACATGATCTGCCTGCCCGAAGTGCCCTTCAACGTGGATCATTTCGTGGAGAAGGTCGAGCGGATGCAAAAGGAGAAGCCGTCCATCGTCATCGCCGTGTCCGAGGGCGTCAAGCTCGAGGATGGCCGCTACGTCTGCGAGCTGGCCGACGATGTCCACGCGGTGGATGCTTTCGGCCACAAGGCCCTGACCGGCACGGCGCGTTTTCTGGCGAACACCGTTGCCCGCCGTCTGGACACGAAAACCCGCTGCATCGAGCTTTCTACCCTGCAGCGCTGCGCGGGTCATCTGACGAGCCGCACCGATATCACCGAGGCTTACCAGGTCGGTGGTGCCGCCGCCAAGGCCGCATTTGAGGGCCACACCGGCGAAATGGTCGCGCTGGACCGCATTTCCAACGCGCCGTACCAGTGCGGTACGAGCCTGCACCCCATCAGCGAGGTTGCCAACCTGGAAAAGAAGGTGCCGCTGGAGTGGGTCAACGCCGACCACACCGCCATGACGGATGAGTTCCTGGCCTACGCCCTGCCCCTGGTCCAGGCCGAGCTGACCCCGATCTACGTCGAGGGCCTACCGCATCATATCTACCTGCCAGAGGCGTAAGTCACTTTCTTCGAGAAGAAAGTAACTAAAGAAGCTTAAGGCAATACCGCATAATTCTAAGTGCCGATACGGCGAGCGAGGTGCGGCAG